>JGI12048J13642_10008113_pt1 | contig 37498 bp, 38 predicted proteins | sample ElkSlonscriptome_16_FD_13642 | JGI IMG/M metagenome (IMG submission 13642)
GGAGCAGGATCGGATCGAGCGCCTCGAGCCAGGAGAGGGCACGCACGACCTGGTCGGCCAGCCCCCCGTCCATCAGGTCCGGGATTCCGAGGTCCACGCCGTCACCCCGAGGTCCACGCCGTCACCCCGAGGTCCACGCCGTCACCCCGAGGGCCGCGGCGGCGCCACGCTTCACGCCGACGGCGCCTTCCCCTCGACTCGGTCGATCAGCGCGACCGCGTGGACGGCGAGTCCATCCCCTGCGCCCTCCCATCCCATCCGTTCGTTCGTCTTGCCCTTCACCGACACGAAATCGGGGCCGATCCCGAGCACATCACCCAGACGTACCCGGATGGACTCCGCATGCGGACCGACCCTGGGGGTCTCGCAGATGACGGTCACATCGACGTTGACCACCTGATAGTTGGCGCGTTCGAGTACCTCCACGGCCCTCCGGAGCAGCTCGATCGAGTCGGCTCCCTTCCACTGGTCATCGGTCGGCGGGAAGTGGCTCCCCACGTCTCCGAGAGCCGCGGCACCCAGCACGGCGTCGATCACCGCGTGGCAGATGGCGTCGCCGTCCGAGTGCCCGGTGAGGCCGGGATGATCCGATATCTCCACGCCCCCGAGGATGCACGGTGTATCCGGGTCGAACCGATGGGAATCGTACCCCAGACCTACTCGCATGACATCCTCGAGCGCGGCGCGGGGGTCAGTCGCCGTCCCATCGACGCATGGCGAGGCACACGTTGTGCCCGCCGAACCCGAAGGAGTTGGAGAGCGAGACGCGCACCTCGCGCTCGACCATGCCGTCGTGCGCATAGTTGAGGTCGCAGGCCGGATCCGCCTGCTCGAAGTTGATCGTCGGCGGAATCTTCCCGGTCTGCATGACCTTCATGCAGATCACTGCCTCGACCGCTCCCGCCGCCCCGAGCACGTGGCCCGTCATCGACTTGGTCGATCCCACGACGATGTCGTGGGCCCGGTCCCCGAGAACCTTCTTGATCGCGATGGTCTCGTGCTCGTCGTTGACGGGCGTCGACGTGCCGTGGGCATTGATATAATCGACGTCGTCGGCCGTGACCCCGGCGTCGGCCATCGCCTCCCTCATCGCCCGCTGGGCGCCTGCATGCTCGGGCGGCGGTGAGGTGATGTGGTACGCATCTCCCGTGGAGCCATACCCCACGATCTCCGCGAAAATCGTGGCGCCCCGAGCCTTCGCCGACTCGAGTTCCTCGAGAATCATCGCACCCGCGCCCTCCCCCATCAGGAAGCCGTCACGGCCGGCGTCGAATGGCCGGCTGGCCTTTTCCGGCTCGTCGTTGCGGGTCGTCATCGCACGCATGGCCGAAAACCCGGCCACCGTCATGGGTGTGATGGTGGCCTCCGCGCCTCCGGCGATGCACCGGTCGGAGTCGCCCCGCTGGATCGCACGGAAGGCGTCCCCGATCGCGTGCGCGCTCGAAGCACAGGCGGACACCGTCGCGTAGTTCGGCCCCCTGGCGCCCGTATGGATCGAAATCAGCCCCGCCGTGATGTCCGGGATGAACATCGGGATGAAGAAGGGGCTGACCCGGTTCGGGCCCCGCTCGAGCATCTTCTTGTGCTCGCGCTCGAAGGTGGAAATCCCTCCGATGCCGGAGCCGAAGATGACCCCGAAGCGGTCCGGATCCGGCAGCTCGCCCGGCGTGAAGCCGGCGTCGTGAAGGGCTTCGACCGCCGCCGAGATCCCGAAGTGCGACGTCCGGTCGTACCGGCGCGCGTCCTTCGAGTCGACGACGTCGGAGGGCTCGTAGTTCTTCACCTCCGCGGCAACCCGCGTGGCGAAGTCCTCCGTGGCTTCGAACGACTGGATGGTCGCACCGCCGGACGTGCCGGCGAGCAGGGCCTCCCAGCTCGTGTCCGCGTCGTTTCCGACCGCCGTGACCATACCGGCCCCGGTGACGACGACGCGCCGATCAGCTCTGTCGGACATGGCGCCCCCTCCCTCTAGACGAGCCGGCTCGACGGATTCCGGATCGGAATCAGCTCGCCTTGTCTTTCATGTACGAGATCGCGTCTCCGACCGTGCGGAGGCCTTCGGCGTCCTCGTCCGGAATGTCGATCCCGAACTCCTCCTCGAAGGCCATCACGAGCTCGACGGTATCGAGCGAATCCGCCCCGAGATCCTCCACGAACGATGCGTCCGGCGTAACCTTCTCGGCCTCGACTCCCAACTCGTTCACGATGATCTCACGGACCTTGGACTCGGCGTCCGACATATGCTCCCCCTGCTGTTCGATTGATGGTTCCTGAAGAAAATCGAGCCCCGCCCCGACATCGGGACGAAGGCTACATGACCATGCCGCCGTCGACGGCAAGGACCTGACCCGTAATGTAGCGTGCTTCCGGCCCCACGAGAAACCGCACGACGCCCGCGATGTCGTCCACCTCGCCGAGGCGGCCCAGCGGGATCTGATCGGCGAGCGCCGAGGTCTGTTCCTCCGTAAGCTCCGCCGTCATGTCCGTGCGGATGTATCCCGGTGCGATCGCATTGCAACGCACGCCTCGCGAGGCGAGTTCCCGAGCGACGCTCTTCGTCAGACCCAGGATTCCGGCCTTCGATGCCGCGTAGTTCGTCTGACCCGCATTTCCCATGAGCCCGACCACCGAACTGACGTTCAGGATCGAGCCGTCGCGGCGCTTCATCATCCCCCGCGTTACGGCACGAGTGAAGTTGAAGGTGCCCTTGAGGTTCACGTCCAGAACCTGATCCCAGTCCTCGTCCTTGAGACGAAGCAGGATGTTGTCGCGGGTCACGCCCGCATTGTTGACCAGGATCGCGATGGGACCGAGGGCGTCCTCGATGGCCGAGACCGTCGCGGCGACGGCGTCCGAGTCCGCGACGTCGCAGGAGAACCCCGCATGCCCCTCACCGGGAAGCGCGGCCGCTGCGTCACGGGCACCCTCCTCCCCTCGGGCGACGATCGCGACATTCGCACCGTCACGGGCCAGAGCCTCGGCGATGCCGCGACCGATGCCACGGGATCCCCCCGTGACCACCGCGACCCGTCCACTCAGCGTGTCCCCCGTTGTGCCGCTCATGCTCTCCGTCACGATTCCTCGCCTCCGCTGCTGAATCCCTCGATGTCGTCGGGCGTGCCGATCGATGTGCAGTCCGTACCTCGTGCGTTCCGTCGGTTCAGGCCGCAGAGTACCCGGTCCGGTCCAAGTTCCACGAAACGATCGACCCCCTGCTCCACCATGTACGCGATCGTGCCCGACCAGCGGACGGGGGAGGTGAGCTGTCGCACGAGAAGGTCGCGGGCGGTGTCGGCGTCCATGACCGGCTCGGCCGTCACGTTCGAGACGACGGGCACCCGGGGGTCACGGATCTCGATCGCGTCCAGGACATCTGCGAGACCGGCCTCCGCGCTCTCCATTAGAGGCGAGTGGAAGGCCCCGGAGACGCTGAGCGGCACGGCCCGCTTCGCGCCCGCCTCCTTTGCCCGCACCACGCCCTCGTCGACCCCGGGCTCGTCGCCGGAGATCACCACCTGACCCGGCGAGTTGTAGTTGGCGGAGACGCACACCCCCGCTTCGACGGATTCGCACACGCCGTCCACCCCGTCGTCGTCCAGACCCAGGAGGGCCGCCATCGTCCCGGGGCGCGCCTCGCCGGCCTCGAACATGAGTTCGCCGCGCCGGCGAACCACGCGGAGCGCGTCGGCCAGATCGATCGCGCCCGCGGCCACATACGCCGAGAATTCCCCGAGAGAATGACCGGCCACGAAAGCCGGGACACCAAGCTGGTCGGCCATCACGCGATAGCTCGCGACCGAATGCAGGAGGAGCGCGGGCTGCGCGTTCCGGGTCTCGGTGAGCGCCTCCTCCGGTCCGTCCCACATGATCGAGGAGAGTTCCAGGCCGAGAGCCTCGTCCGCCTCGTGAAAGAGGGCACGCACCTCGGGAAAGGCATCCGCGAGTTCACGTCCCATGCCGACGTGCTGGGATCCCTGTCCGGGAAAGAGCAGAGCGCAAGACATCGATCGATCTCCGGAGATCAGAACTGCCAGACCATCGAGCCCCAGGTCAGCCCGGCGCCGAAGGTGGCGGAGAGGACCTTCATCCCCGGCTGGATCGCCCCATCTTCCAGCGCCTCGTCCAGTGCGACCGGAATCGATGCCGAACTCATGTTTCCGTAGCGATCGACATTCACATACACCTTGTCCATCGGAATCCCCGCGTACTTCGCGGTGGACTCGATGATGCGGATGTTGGCCTGGTGCGGAATCATCAGGTCGATGTCGTCCCCGGTCAGCCCGGCACGGTCGAGCGCCTCGTCACACGCCTGGGCCATCGAGCGAACGGCATTCTTGAAGATCTCCCGACCGGACATGAGCATGAGGTGCTCCCGACCGGCCACGCGCTCCGGGGTGAGCGGCACCTTCGCGCCACCCGACTTGCGCCAGAGCAGTTCGGCGAGCCGTCCGTCCGAGGCGTGAAAGCTCGAGAGGATGCCCTTCGTCCCGTCCCCTCGCCTGAGCACGGCAGCGCCGGAGCCGTCGCCGAACAGCACGCAGGTCGTACGGTCCGTCCAGTCGAGGATCGCGCTCATCTTCTCACTCGCCACGACCAGCACGGTGTCGACCCGGCCGGCCGCGAGATAGCCCTCGCCCATGCTCATCGCGTACAGCCAGCCGGAACAGGCGGCCTGAACGTCGAAGGCCATGGCGCCGTCCGCCCCGATGAGGGCCTGGAGATCACAGGCCGTCGACGGAAGCAGGCGGTCCGGCGTCGCCGTCGACATGATGATCGCATCGACGTCACTCGCCTCCACGCCCGCGCGCTCGAGGGCGATCCGCGAGGACTCCGCGGCCATCTCCGCCGCGAGCTCGTCTTCTCGCGCCAGGCGACGCGTGACGATGCCGGTCCGCGTACGGATCCACTCGTCACTGGTCTCGACGAACTCGCGGAGATCGTCGTTCGTGACTACACGCTCGGGCAGATACCGGCCGGTCGCCACGACTTCGACCATGGGGCTCGGCACACTCACGCGTCCTCTCCCTCCTCGACGGCCGTGGCCGGGTCGCGATCGGCGAACTCCTCCGCCATGTCCCCGACCAGATCGTTCCGGACCGCGTCCGCGGCCACACGAATGGCGTTCCTGATCGCATTCGGCGAGGAACCGCCGTGGCAGATCACCGAAAGCCCGTTCACGCCGAGCAGTGGCGCGCCGCCGTATTCGGAGTAGTCGAGCATGCCGAAGGCCTTCTGATAGTCGAGTTCGACGCTCATCGCATCGAGGTTGCTCTTCACGATTCCCACCACGTACTGCGCCACACTCTCGTAGAACTTGAGCAGCACGTTGCCCGCGAAGCCATCCGTCACCAGTACGTCGCAGACTCCCCGGATCACGTCGCGGCCCTCGACGTTCCCGATGAAGTCGATGCCCGAGTCTGCAGCGAGAAGCTGGTGCGTCTCCAGGCTCCGCTCGTCTCCCTTCTGCGGCTCCTCGCCGATGTTGAGAAGACCCACGCGGGGCGAATCGACGCCGAGCGCGTCGCTGGCGTACACCGCGCCGAGATGGGCGAACTGCACCAGCTGCCGGGGCTTGCAATCGACGTTGGTGCCGGCGTCGAGAAGAATCATCGGATCGCCGATGGTCGGAAGCGTGGTGGCGACGGACGGACGGTCCACCCCGGGAAGGGGCCGCAGCAGGAACAGTGACGCCGTCATGACGGCACCGGTGCTCCCGGCGCTGATGAAGGCATCCACCTCACCGTCACGGTGGAGCGAGATGCCGCGGACGATCGCCGACTCCGGCTTCGTTCGGACGACTCGTGCCGGAGAGTCTCCGGCCGAAATCGTCTCCGGGGCGTGCAGAATTCCCAGCCGATCGGAGACCGAAACCCCGCGCTCGTCGAGCGCCGGGATCAGGAGAGCTTCGTCACCGACGAGCGTGATGCGGACGTCGGAGAGATCGTCGAGCGCTGCGAGCGCACCATCGATCTCGACGCCCGGTGCATCGTCGGTGCCACTCGCATCCAGTGCGATTCGCACGGATTCGACGCTCGATCAGATCACGTCGACGTCGACCACGGTCTCACCGCGATAGTGCCCACAGCTGGGGCACACGCGGTGCGGCTGCCGCGGATCACCACATTTCTCGCAGGTCTGTACGGTCGGGTTCGCGGCCTTGTAGTGCGTGCGGCGCTTCCGCTTCCGCTGCTTCGACGTACGCTTTTTCGGGACTGCCATGGTGCCTCACTCGGACTGCAGCTCCCGGAGAGCGTCCCACCTGGGATCGCGCTGATCGGTCGAGCAGTCGCAGCTGTGTTCATTCCAGTTCGTACCGCACTGCGGGCAGAGCCCCTTGCAGTCCGGATCGCATTCGGTGTACGCCGGAACCGCGAGAATCAATTCCTCGCGGACCGCCGGTCCAACATCGACGTCGTCCGTATCGTCCGGAAGCGCCCGGATCTCTCCGTCGTCCCCCCTGAGCTCCACGTCGTCCGACCAGATCAGGGCCACGTCGAGCTCGAGCGCCTCCTCTTCCCTCTTCAGGCAGCGGCGACATATGCGATCGAGTACCGTCGATACGGCCCCCGTCGCCACCACTTCCCCACTGCCGGTCTCGCGCGCGACCAGATCCACACGCACCGGGGCGGCGAAGGAGAGGCCCGATTCGTCCCAGAGGGAGTCGTCAGCGGCCCATTCCCCTGCGACGTCGACGGAATCTTCTCGCGCGAGGCGTCGTAGGTCGAGCGTTGGCATAGCTCTGAAGCCTAGTTATGGAGCGGAAAGGTGTCAACGACAAATGGGAGTCTCGAGCCCCCTCCTCCGGAGACTCCATCGAACCCGCACGCCGACAGGCAGAGCGGACAGCCGCGACGCCGGCGGCGTGTCCGTCGACCCCGCCTCGGAAGGGATCAGACGCCTGTCGTTATGCGGTCGGCCTCGCTGAAGAAGAAGCCGATCTCCCGCGCGGCATTCTCGTCCGAGTCCGACGCGTGGATCGCGTTCCGACCCTTGGATTCCGCGTAGAGCTTGCGCACCGTGCCCTCGGCGGCCTCGGCCGGATCCGTGGCACCGATCGCCTCGCGCAGAGCTGGAACCGCATCGTCCGCCTCGAGCACGACCGGAATGCAGGGTCCCGACGTCATGAAGTCCACGAGTTCGCCGTAGAACGGCCGCTCACTGTGCACTGCGTAGAACTCGCCGGCCTGCGCATCGGTGAGGTGGACCATCCGGAGCGCGCGGACTGAGAACCCGCCCTGCTCGAGGTGGGAAAGGATCCTGCCGGCGTTGCCCGCACCGACGGCGTCGGGCTTGATGATGGCCAGAGTCAGGGACATGGAATGCTTCTCCTTCATTGATGTGGCTGAATGTGTGTGAGACTGATGACTTCGCGGAATCGAGCGACCGGATCAGGCGTCCTTCTCATCCAGTTCGGGATCGAGTAGCGAACGGAGCACGGCGTCCCGCGTGATGAACCCGACGAGCTCTCCCTCCCGGACCACCGGGAGCTGCTCGACGTCGCGGTTCACCATCAGCGAGGCGACGTCCACGAGGGTCTGATCCTCGGACACGCAGAGAACCGACCGCGTCATGACATCGCGTGCGACCGCGTCCTTGACCGCCTCCATGGCATCCTGTCCGCCCCGCGTGTGGGGCACCAGATGCCGGAGTGCGTCGCCCGAGGTGACGACCCCGAGCACTTCGTAGTCCTCCCCGACCACGGGCACCGCACGGAGTCGGCGACGTGTCATGAGTTCGTAGATCTCCGCCACCGGCGTGTCGGGGTACACCCGGTAGGTGACGGGGCGAATCGCGCTCGCGACACCCGTCGGATTCGGGATCTCGAGGTCGAGCAGGCCCGAGTCTCCGACGATCTCGTCGGGAGAACGTGCCGCGTAGACGGCCAGGCGGCCCTCGTCGGTCGCGAGGAATCTCCTCAGCACGGGGACGAGCCTCGCCCGAAACGACTCCATTCGACCCGGAACGAGTGCAAGCACCACGGCCCTGGCCCGGCCTGGATCCTCCCGCCCCTCCGCCGTCACGACGAAGGGGTCGACCGATACCCCGAGGAAGACAGCGGGGACGTCCACGTCGTCCGATTCGGAGACGACCAGAACCGCTTCGTCCCCGATTCGCACGACCTCACCCCGTGACCCGAACGAGAGGTCCCGCGCACACTTGGCTCGGGCCCCCGCGTCCGCGAGCACACCCTCCGGCACGCGCCGCAGAAGTGCGACGAGCGCTTCCTCGAGCGTATCGACCGCGAGGGGGACCTCGATGCGGTTCGCGTCGAGCCAGTCGGCGAGTGTCATGATCGGATCGAGGAAATCAGGCGCTCAGCGCGTCCCGGATCAGGTCGCCGATGTCCGACGGACGCTCGGCCACGGCGATCCCGTTCTGCTCGAAGACCTCCATCTTCTCGGCGGCGGTTCCGGCCGACCCCGAGATGATCGCACCCGCGTGGCCCATCGTGCGCCCCGGAGGTGCGGTCTGACCGGCGATGAAGCCGACGACCGGAACGTCGATGTGCTCCTTCACGAACTCGGCGGCCTCCTGCTCGTCCGTGCCGCCGATCTCGCCGATCATCACGATCGCCTTCGTGGCCTCGTCGTGCCGGAACTTCTCGAGCACGTCGACGAACCTGGTGCCGATCAGCGGGTCGCCGCCGATCCCCACGCACGTCGTCTGACCGATGCCCTTCTGGGTCAGCTGATAGACGGCCTCGTAGGTGAGCGTGCCGGAGCGCGACACCACGCCGACCGGGCCCGGCGTCACGATCGAGCCGGGAAGGATCCCGACCTTGGCCTGCCCCGGCGTGATGAGCCCCGGGCAGTTGGGTCCCAGAACCCGCGAGCCGCAGTCGTCCGCGTAGGCGTGGGCACGGGCCATGTCGAGCACCGGAATCCCCTCGGTGATGGCGACGATGAAGGGCACACCGGCATCCGCCGCCTCCATGATCGCGCTGGCCGCGAAGGCCGGCGGCACGTAGATGACCGAGCAGTTCGGCGCGGTCTCCTCGACCGCCTGCTCCATCGTGTCGAAGATCGGCACCTGCCGGCCATCCGGACCGTCGAAGGTCTGGCCGCCCTTCCCCGGCGTCACACCGGCGACGACGTTCGTCCCGTACTCCATCATCTGGGTCGCGTGGAAGGACCCGTCCCGCCCGGTGATCCCCTGGATCACGAGGCGTGTGTCGTCATCGATGAAAATCGACATTTCTGGGCTCCCCTACGCGTTCTGGGTGGCGAGGTCGACCGCCTTCTTCACGACCTCGTCCATTGTGGAGTAGGCTTCGAATCCGGCGTCCGAGAGGATCTTCAGCGCGATCTCCTCGTTGGTGCCGGTGAGGCGAATCACGATCGGCACGTCGATGTCGATCTGCTCGAGCGCCTCGATGATCCCGTTGGCCACGTCGTCGGTGCGGGTGATGCCCCCGAAGATGTTGAAGAGAATCACCTTCACCGCCGGGTCGGCGGTGATGATCTTGAGCGCGTTCACGACCTTCTCGGGGTTCGACGAGCCACCGATGTCCAGGAAGTTCGCCGGCTCCCCGCCGTAGTACTTCACGAGATCCATCGTGGCCATCGCGAGTCCGGCGCCGTTCACGCAGCAGCCGACGTTCCCGTCGAGCTTGATGAAGGTCAGGCCCGCCTCACGCGCCTGCGTCTCCGCCTCGGGCTCGGAGGAGGTGTCGCGATACTCCGAGATCTCGGGGCGGCGGAAGAGTGCATTGTCGTCGATCGACACCTTGGCGTCGATCGCCTTGACCACGCCGTCGGGGGTGGTGATCAGCGGGTTGATCTCCGCGAGGCTCGCGTCGGAGTTCATGAACGCCTCGTAGAGCTGCGTCATGATCTTCGCGGCCTGCCGCTGCAGCTTGGCGTCGTCGTAGAGTGCGACCGCGAGCTCGTACGCCTGATGCGGCAGAAGTCCCCACCGCGGATCGACGTGAAGCTTGAGGATCGCCTCCGGATTCTCGTCGGCGACCTGCTCGATGTCGACACCGCCCTCGGAGCTGACCATGAACATCGGCGCCTGCGTCTCCCGGTTCACCAGAACGGAGGCGTAGGCCTCGGTGTCGATGTCCTCGCCCGGCGTCACGAGCACCTTCTCCACGGTGAGACCCTTGATCTCCATCCCCAGGATGTCGGCGGCGTACGAACGCGCCTCCTCGGGAGTCTTCGCCAGCTTCACCCCGCCGGCCTTCCCGCGGCCACCGGTGTGCACCTGAGCCTTGACGACGGTGAGACCGCCGAATTCACGTGCGATCGCCTCCGCTTCGTCGGGGGTGGTCGCGACCTTCCCGGGCGGGACGGGCATGCCCGCGCCCCGGAAGATCTCCTTCGCCTGATATTCGTGGAGATCCATGCGTTGTCGTCGTGTGGATTTCAGTTGGGCCCGGCCCGAACGGCCAAGCCTCGGAAGCTACCGAGGGGCAGACCCCGGTTCAACCGACCGGGGTGCGCTGCTCACCCCCCCGAACCGGGAGCATCGCCCCCGCTCGAAAGGAGTCGGCGGAGTTGATCGAGGGCCGTTCCGAACCCGGTCCAGTCGCCTGCGCGCAGGCGCTCCTCGGCCAGGTCGAGCAGCCGCATTCCCTCCGTGGAGAGCCCCGAGACGTCGACCGGGGCGACCGGATCGCCAGCCGTCGCGTCGGTCTCCCCGGCGTCGCCGGGCACATCCTCGGACGTCCCCATGCCCGCCAGTGCGAGGATCGCATCGGACAGCTGCTCGCGCATCGCCACCCTGCGGCCGTCGCTGACCACGAACCGCCGCAGCTCGGGGATCGCCCCCTCCTCCGCCGCCAGGAAGATCGGCTCCATGTAGACCACGCGGTCGCCGACGGGGATCGTGTGCAGGTGCCCGGTCCAGACCCGGCTCCCACCGGTACGCCAGAGCGAGAACTGCTGCGAGATCGCCGGATCCTGCTCGACCAGCGCCTCGACCTGCGACGGGCCGGAGACCTGCTCTTCCACCGGAAGATCGAACAGTCGGAGGCTCTGGCTGCCATCGTCCTCGAGACGACCGGCCAGAATGCCCGTGAGATTCTGACGGCCGGCGGGGACGAATACCGTGCTGATCTGGAAGTTCTCCACCTCGTCGTCCGGCATCCGGAAGATGCCATACTCGGGCCGATACGGAACCGGCGTTGTCGTCTGCGCCAGCTCCTGCGGGGTGGCCCACTGATCCTGCTGCCCGAAGAACACGGCGGGATCGCTCTGGTGGTACTGGAGCAGAACCGCCGACTGCAGCGCCATCAGGCTACGGGCATACCGGAGATGCGAGCGGATCCCCTCGGGCATGTCCGCGAGCGGCCGGAACAGGTCCGGATACGCTCGGCTCCACGCCTCGAGGAGTGGGTCCTCCGCGTCCACCGTATAGAAGTTCGTCTCCCCCGTCACCGCATCGACCGTCACCTTCACCGAGTTGCGGGCGTAGGCGATCGGACGCCGGAACTCCAGCTCGACCGCGCGAGCGAGCGGGAAGTACCTGGTGGCGGTGTACGCCTCGAGGACCCAGACGACCCGGCCGTCGCTCACGACGGGGTAGGGCGATTCAGGGTAGCGGAGGAAGGGGGCGATGCGGCTCACCCGCTCCTGCACGCTCCGGTCCAGGACGAGCCGGCTCTCCGGTGTCACCTCACTCGCGAGCAGGATGTTCGCCTCCCGCAGCGACCAGGCGAGTGCCGCCTTCCGGAAGATCCCACCCGCTGCGATCCCGTCCGGGAAGTCGACCCCGGGTGTACCGCGTGATCCGTCGGGCGCCGTGTAGCTCGAGTCCGTCACATTGATGACGGCGTACGGGAGCGATCGCGACCCGATGAAGATCGACTGCCGCTCGAGGTTCAGGGGCGAATCGTCCGAGGGCACCGTCGGGATGCCGTCGAGGAGCATCTCCGGGCGACCCTGCTCGGTGAGACCGGTCAGATCGACCGCGACCACACCGTTACCGACGACGAAGCGCTCGACGAGGTGTCGGTTCTGCCAGTTGGGATCGTCGATCTGGCCGGGGTCCACCTCCCGAACCGAAACGCCGACCATCTTCGGGCCGTCCGGGGAGTCGTAGCGATCGAACGCCACCACGGGGAAATCGTAGTACTCGAAGCGGGCGTCGACTTCATTGAACGTCGTTCGCAGGGTCGGCTGGGTCCACACGGGCAGTCCACCGAACTGGGCGGCTCCCGTGTCCCAGTCCACCGGGCCGTCGGCGAAGGCCTCGAAGTCGGTTCGCTCGAGTTCGTCCAGCCCGTAGCCGAGCCGCGTGAAGCGGATGTTCTCCTCGATGAACTCGCGTTCACGGGCCTGCTCGTTGGGCACGACCTGGAAGCGCTGCACCACGGCCGGCCAGACCTGGCCGACCAGGATACTGCCCAGAATGAGTCCGCCGATCCCGGCCGCGACGGGCAGGAAACGAGCCAGCCTGGCGCCGAAGAAGACGCCGATGGCGGCCAGGATCGCGAGACCCGCCTCGATCCGCAGAGCGGGAAGCCGGGCCTGCGCGTCGGTGAACCCGAAGATGTTCTGGACATCCGAGGTCCCGAAGAAGAGCAGAAGCGGTCGGCCAAGCGCGTAGCGTGCGGCGAGCAGGAGGAGGAAGACCGCCGCGATCGTCCCGAGATGCTTCCGGGCCCGTGCATTGATCCCCACGCCCTCCTGGCTGAGCTGAAGGCCTCCGGTGGCAGCGTACCCGGCCAGAACGAGCGTGAACACGAGGAAGCCGGCGATCAGCGAAAAGGTGACCGCCGCACGCAGCAGCGGCACCGTGAAGACGTAGAAGGAGAGGTCCGACCCGAGGAAGGGATCGGTCACGCCCCACTCCACCCGGTTCACCCAGAGGAGCAGCTGACGCCCCACATCCTCCGGTACGGAGGCCCCGAACCAGAGCCCGAGCAGGAGACTGAACACCACGACGCCGGCCGCGATGAGGCGTTCCGGCAGCCGCTCGGAGATCTCCAGATTCCCGAATCTGCGTCGGATCTGCAGAGAACCGAGGGAGGCCGCCACAGGGCGGAGGTTCAGGGCGAAGAGGAGGGCGACGATGGAACCGACCACGGCGCGGACCCCCCAGACCCAGACCAGATCCCGCGTCAGGACCGAGAGGTACCCCTCGCTGGAGAACCACAGGATATCGACCCAGAGGTCGGTCGCGACGCGGCTGACCAGCAGAATGAATCCGATGAACAGTGCCGCCGCGATCAGCAGGCGGCCGCGGCGCACCCCATCGAGTCCGGGAGTCGGAGTGGCCACGCTCAGGCTCCTGCCTCGACGCCCTGCTCGGCAAGCCAGGCCTCGACATCACGACGAATCGCGTCCCGCCGCTCGGCGGTGCGGGCCTCGTATCGCGCGACCAGGACCGGCTGGGTATTCGATGCACGAAGCAGACCCCACCCGTCCCCGAAGAGGATCCGGACGCCGTCCACGTCGATGACGTCGTGCCGGGCGCGGAAGTGGGCGAGCGCCTTCTCGACGATCGCGAACTTGTCCTCCTCGGGAACCTCGATCCGCAGCTCCGGCGTCGAGAGGTACTGCGGGAACGCGGCGACTCGCTCGGACAGGGGTCGGTCCGACCGGGCCAGCAGGTCGATGAGGTGGCAGGCGTCGTAGAGGGCGTCGTCGAAGCCGAGGTAGTCTTCTCCGCCGACACAGATGTGCCCGGAAAGCTCGCCAGCGAGTGGGGCGTCCTCCTCCTTCATCTTCTGCTTCATCAGCGAGTGACCCGTCTTCCACATGATCGGCTCACCACCCGCCGCCTCGTAGACCTCCGGCAGCACCTGCGAACACTTCACGTCGAACACGAGCTTCTGCCCCGGGCCCCTCCGCTCGAGCAGGTCGAGCCCGAAGAGCAGCAGGATGAGATCGCCACGCACGACCCGGCCATGCTCGTCGACGGCCCCGATGCGGTCGGCATCCCCGTCGAAGGCGACGCCGAGCTCCGCACCCGTCTCCCGTACCTTGGCGATCATGTCGACCAGATTGTCGTCGACGGTGGGATCGGGGTGGTGGTTCGGGAAGGTCCCATCGGACTCGCAGTAGAGGGGCACGACCTCCGCGCCGAGTTCCTCGAGCATCCGTACCGCCACCAGCGCGCCGCTTCCGTTGCCGCAGTCGACCACGACCTTCACCGGGCGTGGGAGGTCGAACCGACCGACGACGTCGTCCACGTAGGCGTCGTACACGTCCCGCGTCGAGGCCTCCCCGGCCCCGTCCAGGTAGTCGCTCTCATCGATACGGCGCCGGATCTCCTGGATCCGCTCGCCGTAGACCGACGAGCCCATGGACATCTTGATGCCGTTCCACTCGGGCGGGTTGTGGGAGCCGGTGACCTGAATCGCACCGTCGACCCCCCCGGCGTCCGTGAGCGACTTCTCCGCCCACCAGACCATCGGCGTCGGAACCGTCCCGATGGCGAGGACGTCCGCCCCGGACGACCGCAGGCCGTCCATGAGCGCCTCCGCGAGCGCGGGCGAGGAGGGGCGATTGTCCCACCCGACCACGACTCTGGGCGCGGGGATTCCGTCCGCGCGAGCCATCGAGGCGAACGCACGTCCGACGCCGCGAGCGACGCCGGTGTCGAGATCCTCGCCGACGATGCCTCGGATGTCGTACTGACGGAAGATGCGCGCAGCCGGATTGTTCATGAGCATGATGCGGTTCGAAGAGAGATGCTGGACGTTCGGGCGGTCCGGATCACGGAATCAGGGACGTCAGGGCCTCGGGAAACGCCGAGACCGCGGCCACCGACGACTGCGCGAACTCCATTGCGCCGGCGGGAAACACGCCGAGCAGGATGATCGCGGCGGCTCCAGCCGCCAGCGCGAAGCGCATCGGCAGAGGAACGAAGAGCTCGCGCGTCGGCGCCCCCTCTCGAGGGTCCCGCATCCAGACGTACCACGCGAGCCTCAGGTAGTAGTAGTACGAGACGACGGTCATCAGCACGAGGACGATCGACAGCACCCAGAGCCGGGAATCCGCCGCACCCTGGAGCAGGAAGATCTTGCCCATGAACCCCGCGGTCCCCGGGAACCCGGCGAGCGCGAGCAGGAAGATCGTGAGGAAGACCGCGAGCAGCGGGTTCGACGCGCCCAGCCCGGCGTAGTCGTCGAGTTCCAGAGACTCCTCTCCCTGGCGTCCCACGATCACCACGACCGCGAAGGCGCCCATGTTCATGATCGCGTAGACGAGCAGGTAGAAGAGCATCCCCGCGGAGGCACGGTCGTTGGCCGCCGCCAGCGCGACCATGAGATAGCCGGCGTGCGCGATGCTCGAGTAGGCCAGCATCCGCTTCACGTTGAACTGGGCGAGCGCGAGGACGTTGGCGACCACCATGGTGATCCCCGCCAGCCACCACACGATCGGATACCACGCCGCATACGCGCCCACGAATCCGACGAGGAAGACCCGGAAGAAGGCCACGAAGGCCGCTGCCTTCACCGCGACCGCCATGAAGGCGCTGACCGGGGTCGGCGCGCCCTCGTAGACGTCGGGGGCCCACATGTGGAATGGAACCACACCGACCTTGAAGGCGAAGGCGACCGCAAGCATCGCGATCCCGAACAGAATCAGCGTCGGCTGCGCCGCGCCCGTCGACACGGCCGCGCCTACCGTCTCGATGTTGGTGGACCCGGTCGCCCCGTAGACGAGCGCGAGCCCGTAGAGGAAGAATCCGGTCGAGAAGGCGCCGAGAATGAAGTACTTCAGGCCCGCTTCGGCCGAACGCCGGTCACGGCGATTGAACGCCGTGAGGGCGTATGCGGAGATCGACATCACCTCCAGACCGAGGAAGACGACGATCAGGTCCCGCGCCCCCGCCATGAACATCATCCCCGCCGTGGCGAAGAGGATGAGCGCATAGAACTCTCCCGCCTGAAGCCGCTGACGGTAGACGTACGCGAACGACATGAGCACCGCGAAGCCGGCGGCGATCAGGAAGATCCAGTTCGCGAAGAGACGGAACTCGTCGACCACGACCAGACCGACGGACCCCACCTCGGTGACGCCGTACAGCCATCCGTTCGCCATCGCGGCCGCGAGCAGGCCGCCGAGCGTCAGGTATCCCAGGTCGTGCGAGGGAAGTTCGGACGCGGCGTCCCCGCCGGAGCTCGGATCTCGTTTGCCCGAGACGCCCATGAGAAGAACGAGGATCCCCCAGCAGCACAGAATGATCTCGGGGAGAGTCGCCCAGACATAGTCGAGCTGCGAGGTGAAATCGAGCGTCATCGGACCACCCCCTGACCCACCGTCGGGCCGGACGACCCCATGGCTTCGGCCGGGAGGTCGGACGTCAGATCCAGCTCCACGCCCGGCGCGACCTCGACAGCGGAGGTGGTCGCGGCCGCCTCCACACGCTCGAGCACCGCACGAACCGTCGGCTCGGTGCGCTCGAAGATCGCGTTCGGGAAGACCCCGAGGAGGATCATCGCGGCGATCAGCGGCGTCAGCACCACCAGTTCGCGTCGGCTCAGGTCCTCGACCTGGCGATTCTCCTCGCGATCGAGGGCGTTGAAGAAGATGCGCTGGACCATCGGCAGCATGTAGTAGGCCGCGAAGATGACGCCGGTCGCGGCGATCACGCCGAGCACCGGATGTGTCTCGAACAGCCCGAGCAGGGCGAGAAACTCACCCGGGAAGCCGCTCGTGCCCGGAAGTCCGATCGATGCGAGTGCGGTGATCACGAAGGCCGTCGCGAGCCACGGAGCCGAGCGCCCCAGTCCGCCGAAGTCGGCGATGGTCCGGGTGTGCCGCCGCTCGTACAGCATTCCGAGCAGCAGGAAGAGGGCCCCGGTGCTGATCCCGTGGGCGATCATCACCATGATCGCGCCCTGGAGCCCGTTCACGGTCAGCGCGAACACGCCGACCACGACGAAGCCCATGTGGGCGACGGAGGTGTAGGCGACCAGTTTCTTGGCGTCGGGCTGCACGGCGGCGACCCACGCCGCGTACACGATCCCGATCACGCCCAGCACGATCATCGCGGTCACCACGGTCGGATGCTGCGCGGCCTCGGGGAAGAAGGGCAGCAGGAACCGCACGAAGCCGTACGTCCCCATCTTCAGCAGGACGGCCGCAAGCACCACCGAACCCGGCGTGGGCGCCTGCACGTGCGCATCCGGCAACCAGGTGTGCAGCGGGAAGATCGGCACCTTGATGGCGAAGGCCAGCGCGAAGGCGCTGAACAGCCACAGCTGCTGCTGCAGCGCGAGGTCGGTCCGCGCGAGGTCCGCGAAGGCGAAGCTCGCGTAGCCCAGCTGCGTCCGGGCCTCGACGTACAGGTAGAGAATCGCGACCAGCATGAGGAGCGATCCGAAGGCGGTGTAGAGAAAGAACTTCACCGCCGCGTACACCCGCCGCTCCCCTCCCCAGATCCCGACGATGAAGTACATCGGGACGAGGGTGAGCTCGAAGAAGACGTAGAAGAGGAAGAGGTCCGTGGCCGCGAACACGCCCACGACGCCCGTCTGCAGCAGGAGCATCAGGGCGTAGAAGCCCTTCTGCTTCGTGTCGATGTACTTGAACGACCCGAGGATCGCGAGCGGCATCGTGAAGGTGGTCAGCAGCACGAGCATCAGGCTCAGTCCGTCGAGGCCCAGCGCGTAGTCGATGCCCCACGCCTCGATCCACGGAACGGACGACGCGAACTGGAGCTCTGCGGTCCCCGTCTCGAACCCGAACCAGAGTCCGAGGCTCAGGACGAAGAGCGCGGTCGACACCCGGAACGCGACGTGCTTCGCCTGCTCCTCCGAGGAGGCAAGCACCCAGCCCATCCCGACGAGGGGCAGCCACACGAGCGCGTGCAGCACCCAGGCGTCATACGCGACCGAATCAAGTAGAGCAGTCATCGGCCTAGAACCTCGTGAACCAGAGGATCACCAGGACCCCCGCGGTGAGAACGAATGCGTAGGTGTTGACCGACCCGGTCTGAACGAGCGAGCCGACCCAGCCGACTCCCTTGGTCACCCCGCCGACGCCCCCGATCAGCAGGTCGATGCCGCGGTCGATCCAGCGCCAAAGAAAGCGCGATACCGCGAGGAGAGGCTGCACGATCAGGCGATCGTAGAGCTCGTCCACATACCACTTGTCGTAGAGGACCTTGCGGAAGCCGGTGATCTGCTCCGACTCGGTCGCCGGCTTCACGAGCCACCTCGCGCCCATGATGAACGTCCCGGCCACGACGAGCGCGGCGAGCACGGTTGAGATCAGCGCCCAGGTGAGCTCCCCTCCCCCGACGGGTGCCTGCTCGAGGAAGCCGTAGTGATGCTCCTGCCCGGCGAGCGCACCCGCGGCGACGAGCGCCTCCTCCCGCACGACGACGGCCGCGTGAACGACCGGGTCGAGCCAGTCGTGCAGCCACTCGCTCATCGGAAGCGCGCCCCCTCCGCCCAGGAACGACATCCGGATCTGCTCGGGCACGTTGATCCAGCCACCGAAGATCGACAGGAAGGCGAGGATCGAGAGCGGCAGCGTCATCGTGAGCGGCGCCTCGTGCAGGTGCTTCGACTCCTCCTCCCCGGTGCGGTTCGCGCCGTGGAAGGTCATGACCATCATCCGGGTCATGTAGAAGGCGGTGAGCATGGCAGCCGCGAGCGCCAGCACCCAGAACACCGTGTACAGCGGCGCGAAGGGTCCGACCGCCGCGGCGCCCGTGTACCAGATGATCTCGTCCTTCGAGAAGAATCCGGCGAAGGGCCAGATGCCCGCGATCGCCAGCGTCGCGATCCACATGAAGGCGGCCGTCCACGGCATGTACTTCCGCAGTCCCCCCATGTTGCGCATGTCCTGGGCGTCCCAGTCCTTGTGCGTGTGGTGCAACGCGTGGTGCATGGAGTGGATGACCGCGCCCGCCCCGAGGAAGAGCAGCGCCTTGAAGAAGGCGTGCGTCATCAGGTGGAAGACGCCGGCGGCATACGCCCCGACCCCGACACCCAGGAACATGTAGCCCAGCTGGGAGACGGTGGAGTAGGCGAGCACCTTCTTGATGTCCGTCTGCACGAGCGCGATGGTCGCCGCGAAGAGCGCCGTCGCGGCACCGATCCCCGCCACGGTCACGCTTCCGACCGGGGAGAGCGCGAAGAGCACGCTCGTGCGGGCCACCAGGTAGATACCGGCCGTCACCATCGTGGCCGCGTGGATCAGCGCCGAGACCGGGGTGGGCCCCGCCATCGCGTCCGGCAACCAGACGTAGAGCGGGATCTGGGCGCTCTTTCCGGCCGCACCGAGCAGCATGAAGAGGGTGATCGCGGTGACCATCCCCCCGCCGTAGACGAGCGCGGCCTCGGCCCCTCCGTTGATCGCCGCGAAGTCGAGCGTACCGAACACCGTGAAGATCAGGAACATCGCGACCAGAAGGCCGAAATCCCCGATGCGGTTCACGATGAACGCCTTCTTTCCCGCATCCGACTTCTCGCGATCGCCGAACCAGAAGCCGATGAGGAGATACGAGCAGAGCCCGACTCCCTCCCATCCGACGAACAGCAGCGGGAGGCTGGAGCCCATGACGAGCACCAGCATGAAGAAGACGAAGAGGTTCAGGTACGCGAAGTAGCGCGGGTACCCGACGTCGTCCTTCATGTAACCCACGCTGAATACATGGATCAGGAAGCCGACCCCCGTGATCACCGTCATCATGATGATCGAGAGCTGGTCGAGCTGGAGGGCGGCGCCTACCTCGAGGGTGCCGCTGGCCATCCAGGACCAGTACTCGATCACGACCGGGTCGTGCAGCTCCACCGCGAACATGCGGGCGAAGTTCACCAGCACCAGCGCGAAGGCCCCGAGCATCACGCCCGGGCCGATCCAGCTCGGGAGGGTGTGCGTCGCGTCGCGGGTGCCGGATTCGCCGCCGAGGGGGTCGTACTCGCCCCCGCCTCGAACCGCGTTTGCCGACTTTCCTGCGTGCGCGAGAGCGAGCGCCCCGTTCAGGACGAACCCGAGCAGCGGGAGCAGCACGATCAGCCCCGGCAGGAACGGCTCGAATGTGGCGTGCTCCGACGCCGCCCCGACCATATCCTGACCGCCCTGCGCAAGCAGTATCGCCGGCGTGAGCATCGAGCCCGTGACCACCGCGAGGGCGACCTTCACCGTCTTCGTCATCCCGGTCACCACTTGAGGAGGTTGAACGACGACACGTCGACGGTCTCGTAATGGCGGAAGATCGAGATGATGATCGCGAGTCCTACCGCAGCCTCCGCGGCCGCCACGGTCATCGAGAAGAAGACGAAGATCTGGCCTTCGATGCCGTGGGCCCGGCTGAAGGCGACCAGCGCGAGATTGACCGCATTCAGCTGCAGTTCGATGCAGAGGAAGATGATGATCGCGTTGCGGCGAACCAGGACGCCCAGCGTCCCGATCACGAAGAGCACCGCGCTGAGTGCGAGAACGGCGTTCATCGGAGGTCCTCCCCACCGCTGTCGCTGCCGTCGACGTTCCGTTTCGCGAGGACGAGTGCGCCCACGATCGCCACCAGTAAAAGGATCCCGGTGATCTCGAAGGGCACCACGTATGTGGTGTAGAGGGGCTCCGCGATCACACCGAGGGCGCCGAGTTCCTGAATCGACTGGTCGAGCTCGCTCCCACCGGTGACGGCGAGTCCGAGCGACAGCCCGGCCCCCTCCAGGTCGAAGAAGCGCTGCACGAGCAGCCCACCGATGGATCCGGACAGACCGAGCGCAAGCAGCGAGAAGCCCCACCCCTTCAGGTCCTGCTGATAGTCGTGCCCGAGATTCAGCAGCATGATCACGAACAGGAAGAGCACCATGATGGCGCCCGCGTAGACCATGACCTGGATGGCGGCGAGGAAGTGCGCTTCGAGCAGCACGTAGATGCCGGCGACGCTCGCGAGTGTCGACACCATGAAGAGCAGCGAGGCGACCGGACTGCGCCCGAAGACCACCCCGAGCGCGCTCCCGACCGCGACGACCGCGAGCGCGTAGAAGACAAGATTCAGAATCGTCGCGTCCACTCCGTCACTCCGACCGGGGATCGCTCGGATCCCAGAGGAGGGTGGACGGGTGATCCTGCTCCATGAGCCGATCCAGATCGTAAACGAACCGATCACGCGAATACTCGGCGTTCTCGAAGTCCTGGCCGACATGGATCGCCTCCACGGGGCAGACCTCCTGACACATCCCGCAGAAGATGCAGCGGAACTCGTCGATCTCGTAGACGATCGGGTAGCGATTCCCGTTGTCGTCCTCACCACCCACCAGCCGAATGCAATTGGCCGGACACACCGTCGGGCAGAGCCCACATGCGACACACTTCGGACGTCCGTCCGCATGTGTCTCCATGACGTGGGTGCCCCGCCAGCGCGGGCTGAGATCGGTCTGCTCCTCCGGATACTGCTGGGTGACCTTGTTCGGGTTCACCATGTGCCGGAAGGTGAGCGCCATGCCCTTGAGGGCGGCGCGCAGATATGAGGTGCGGCCCGGTTCCGGGCGCTGCATGACCTTGACCTGAACTCCCATGACGTCAGTCCGTGGAGCTTTGAGGATCAATCACCCTGGATCGCGGTGTCGGGCACGCGGGTGTCCGGCATCCGCACCGGCCGGTCGAGGCGGTGCGGAACGGCGGCACCCGCAATGACGCGGTCGCGATCCAGGAAGAAGAGAAAGCCGATCGTGCACAGACCGCTGATCACGGTCAGTACGAGACCGAAGAGAAAGCCGTACGCCACCCCGAGGTAATCCAGAACGAGGATGGCCGAGGCGACGATCATGACGTAGCCGAGCGACACCGGGAGCAGAACCTTCCAGCCCAGCGTCATGACCTGGTCGTAGCGGAATCGGGGGAGCGTCCACCGAACCCAGATGTACAGGAAGAGGAAGAACCCCGTCTTGAGCGAGAACACCACGTACGTCGCGAGCGACTTCCACACCGCGAGCGAGGCCGCGATCGGCGCCCCCGCCTCGTCGAATCCGGAGATGTACTGGCCCTGCCAGTAGTACGCGTCGTCCCACGTCGCGAAGGGGATGTCCCACCCGCCCAGGAAGAGCGTGGCCATCAGCGCCGAGGCCGTCATCATGTGCGCGTACTCGGCGATGAAGAACATCGAGAACTTCATGGCCGAGTACTCGGTGTGGTATCCCGTCACCAGCTCCGACTCGGCCTCCGGCATGTCGAAGGGCAGCCGATTGGTCTCGGCGAAGGCGGCGATCACGAAGAGGATGAAGGCGAGCGAGAGCGGGAAGGCATACCACCAGTCCAGCTGCTGCTGCTGCCATACCATCTCGGTGAGGCTCACATTTCCGGCGAGCATCAGAGTGGCGATCAGGGCCAGCCCGAGCGCGACTTCGAAACTCACCAGCTGCGCCGACGCACGGAGCGCGCCGAGGAAGGCGTACTTGTTGTTGGATGCCCACCCGGAGATCACCACCCCGTACACACCGAGCGAGCTCACGGCGAGCACCCAGAGCACGCCGATCGGCACGTCCGCCACCACCATGTCCACCACGCCCCACGGTGTCGGGAGCGGTGCCGCGAATGGAACCACCGCGATCGCGATGAGCGCGGGGATGATCGTGAGCATCGGGCCGAGCACGAACCAGAAGAGGTTCGCGGTGGCCGGCATCGTCTCCTCCTTCAGGATATTCTTGAGCCCGTCGGCGATGGGCTGAAGGAGTCCGAACGGGCCGACCCGATTCGGTCCACTGCGGTCCTGGATCCAGGCGGAGATCCGGCGCTCGGCGTAGGTCGTGTACGCCACCACGATCATCACGGCGGTGAAGATCGCGACGACCTTCGCGAGCATCGCGAGGATGGCCGGAATTCCGGTGATCGGCTCCATCAGGAGGTGGTGGCTGGAGTGCGGCGAGCCTCGTTGGGAGCGCCACGCCCCCGGATACGAGACGGCGCATCGACGCCGTAGCCCTGAGCTACAGCCAGATGTGCCAACGACATAGACGGGGGCGTGCCGCCCCGGGCACCGCCGCGCCGGCGGTGGTCCGACGGGCACGAGGGGATTGCCGCATCATACTGCGTCATCACTCCTCCCCGATGCTCTGCATCGCATTCGTCGCGCTTCCCTGTCTGATATCCGCAAGACCCTCGTGCGAGGCCGCACCCCACTCCATCCACCACCTCCTAGTCTCCCGCCAGCTGGACGGTCTCGTTGACCACCGCGCCGCGGTCACCGATGGCCTCGTACGTGAGGCCCGCGAAGGCCTCGACCCGGCCACTCAGAACGGCGAAGGCCTCCTCGGCCGTCGTCGGGGCCGTCTCCCGGCCCGCCAGATCGGCGGCGAGCGCCTCGAGAATCAGCCAGGCGGGTCGTGCCGCACCCGGCGCCTGAAGCCCCTGGCGGTACCGCTGCACGCGGCCGTTCAGGTTGGTGAAGGTCCCCTCCTGCTCCGCGAAGGTCGTCACCGGGAGGACGGCGTCCGCGTGCGTGGCCGCCTCGCTCGGGTGCGCCCCGAGGTAGATGAAGGTCGAGGCCGCCCGACCAAAGTCCTCGGACTGGTCGTCGAGCTCGTCGCCGAGGACGATCAGCACGCCCTCGTGGTCCGCCAGGTCTTCGAGCCCCCCCGTACCGTCGTCGTCTCCGACGAGGGTCGCGCCCATGATCTCCGCGCCACGCCCGTTCGGGGCGAGATCCCGGCGGCGAGCGAGTGTCGGGTAGCCCTTCAGGACCACCTCGTCCTCCGCCCGCTCCATGCGGTAGACGATGTCGCCCCCGCCGAGCGCATCGACGAGTGCCCGCAATGCTCCCATGTCCTCGTTGGAGGCCCCCGGCGAGACGACCGCCTTCACCGCAGCATCCCCGGTTGCGCGAGCCCTCTCGACCAGCCCGGTCAGCGCCTCCCGCCAGCCCATGGCGGTGCGCGCGTGTCCGCGCCCGAAGAGGGGTGCGGTCACGCGGTCCGGACGGTTCAGAAACTCGTACCGCTCCCGTCCGTGATCACACATCCAGTGACCATTCACGTCGAGATTCTTCCTCGGCTTGAGCCTCTGGACGAGGTTGTCCCGGGTGTGCAGCGAGATGTTGCAGCCCTGGCTGCACGACGGGCAGACGGATGGGGTGTGGTCGAGGTCCCAGGCGCGCTGCTTGTAGAGAAAGTCCTTCGAGACCAGCGCGCCGACCGGGCAGATGTCCACGATGTTTCCGGACCACTTCGTCCCGTCGAGACCCTCCTCGAAGAAGGTGTCGATCACCGATCGATTTCCCCGCTCCACCACGGTGAGCCGTGGATCCTGTTCGACCTCGTTCATGAAGCGGACGCAGCGCGTGCACATCACGCACCGGTCGCCGTAGAAGAGGACGTCTCCACCGAAGTCGTCCCGCCCGAACACCCGCTTGGGCTCGCGAGATCGGCCATGTCCCCGCCCCTCGTCGTGCACGTAGTCCTGCAGCATGCACTCACCCGACTGATCACAGATCGGGCAGTCGAGCGGGTGGTTGACCAGGTAGAATTCGAGCACGCCGCGGCGCTGCCGGAGTGCCTCGTCACCCTGAGTCCGGACCACCTGCCCGTCCTGCGCCTGGGTCACACAGGAGGGCTGCAGCTTCGGCGCCCCCTCGATCTCGACCAGACAGAGGCGGCACATGGCCGGCGAGGAAAGGCCCTCGTGGAAGCAGTAGTGCGGGACCTCGGTGCCGACGGACTCGGCGGCCTTGAGGACGGTCGTTCCCTTCGGAACGGTGACCTCGTCGCCGTCGATCGTAAGCGTGACGGTCTCGACCGCCGCGTCGTTTCCGTTGTCCATGGGCGTGTTGGAGGGGGACATGCGGATTCGGGCTCGCTTCCTTCGTTCAGGCCGCGCCGACGCGCTCGCCGCGACGGATCAGGGCGAGGTATTCGTCGCGGAACTTCATGATGCTGCTCTGCACCGGGGCCGCGACCGAATCGGACAGCACGCAGATCGTGGTGCCCGTCATCTGGTCGGTGACCTCCACAAGGGTATCGAGGTCATCCTCGGTTCCTCGGCCATCTTCGATGCGCTGGAGAATCTTCGTCACCCAGGACGTTCCCTCGCGGCATGGTGTGCACTGGCCGCAGGATTCGTGGGCATAGAAGTAGGCCATGCGCCGTACCTGCTTCACGATGTCGGTGGTCTCGTCCATGACGATGACCGACGCGCATCCCAGCATCGACCCGCAGGCCACCACACCCTCGTAATCGAGATCGCAGCGCGCGACTTCCTCCGCATTCATGATCGGAACCGAGCTGCCACCGGGGATGACCGCCTTCAGCTCGTGACCGTCGCGGATTCCTCCGCACACCTCGTCGATCAGCTTCTGGAGCGGGAAGCCGAGGGGCAGTTCGTAGTTCCCCGGCCGATTCACATGCCCCGAGACGCAGAACATCTTCGTGCCGGGCGACTTCTCCGTCCCCCACTGCCGATACCACTCTCCGCCGTTCTGGACGATATGCGGCACCGCCGACAGCGTCTCGACGTTGTTGATCGTGGTCGGCTGCCCGAAGGCGCCCACCGCCGCCGGGAAGGGCGGCTTGACGCGGGGCTGGCCGCGCCGACCCTCGAGCGAATTCATGAGCCCGGTCTCTTCGCCGCAGATGTACGCACCCGCGCCGATGTGGACCGTGACGTCGATGTCGACGCCCGAGCCCATGATGTCCTTTCCGATCAGCCCCGCCTCGTAGGCCTCCTCGACCGCCCGGCCCAGGATGGCCGACGCCTCGAAGAATTCACCGCGGCAGTAGATGTAGACGTGCTGCGCGCGGATCGCGTAGGCCCCGATCAGGCAGCCCTCGATCAGTTGATGCGGATCCCACCGCATCAGCTCGCGGTCCTTGAAGGTACCCGGCTCGGACTCGTCCGCGTTGCAGAGCAGGTAGTGCGGCTTGCCGTCGTCCTTCGGCATGAAGCTCCACTTCACGCCCGTCGGGAAGCCCGCGCCCCCTCGTCCACGCAGGCCCGAATCCTTCACCGTGTCGATGACCGCATCCGGCCCCATTTCGAAGGCCTTCTTCAGCGACTCGTAGCGACCGTTCTTCCGGGCACCCTCGAGGGTGCGGGCGGAGGGGTCACCGAAGTGCTCGCTGAGGACGCGGACCTCGTGGTCCGAGGTATACGGATATGCCATGCTATTCGCCTCGCTCCTTCAGACGATCAAGAATCTTCGGCACGTCGGCCGGCGTCACGTTCTCGTAGTAGCGCGAGTTGATCTGCACACAGGTCGGGAAGCCGCACGCCGCGAGGCATTCCGCCTCGATGACGGTGAAGTCTCCATCCTCCGAGATCTCGCCCGTCTCCGTGTCGGTCGCCGTGAGGAAGGCCTCCAGCACGTCGTCCGCCCCACACAGGTTGCACGAGATGTTCGTGCAGACCTGGATCAGGAAACGTCCGACCTCGCGCTTGTTGTACATCGTGTAAAAGCTCGTCACCCCACGGACGTAGGCGTCCGGGAGGTCGAGCAGCTCCGCCACGCGCGCCATCGTCTCGGGCGAGACGTGGCCCCGGACCTCCTGCGCGAGCGCGAGCGTCGGAAGCAGCGCGGCCCGCTTCTCGGGGTACCGCGTGAGCAGCTTTTCGAAACGCTCGGCATAGGGACCCTCGAAGAGGACCGCCTCCGGATCGCGCTCCGCCTTCATGTACGCGTAGGATGGCGTGCCCGCGGGATGTCCGCCCTCGACCGGGCGGGTGCCGACGAAATCGTCGCCGCGCACCTGCTCCTCGGTCAGGTCGAACTCGCCGGTGTTTCCTGCCCAGCCGGGGTTCGATCCCGGGCCGGACCCCGTCGTTCCCACGGTGGAATCGCTCATCGGTCGATCTCCCCGAGCACGATGTCCAGGGAGGCGTTGATCATGATCAGGTCCGAGACAAGGTGTCCCTCGGCCAGCTGCGGAATGACGGAGAGATTCACGAAGGAGGGTGGGCGCACGCGCCAGCGAACCGGCTTCGAGCCCCCGTCGCTCACGACGTACATGCCGAGTTCTCCCTTCGAACCCTCGACGCTGAACCAGCTCTCACCCACGGGTGCCTCGATGCCCTCGGTGATCAGCTTGAAGTGGTGGATCATCGACTCCATGTCGTTCATGCAGTCGGTCTTGGACGGCAGGACGACATTCGGGTCGTCGATGTCGATCGGACCTTCGGGCAGGCGATCCAGCGCCTGGCGGATGATCCGCATGCTCTGACGCATCTCTTCCATCCGGCAGAGGTAGCGGTCGTAGCAGTCGCCGTGCTCGCCGACGGGGACGTCGAAGTCGTACGTCTCGTAGTCGTAATACGGCCGATCCTTGCGGATGTCGTACGGGACACCCGAAGCCCGGAGATTCGGACCGGTGAAGCCGGCGTTGATCGCATCCTCGGCCGAGATCACGCCCACATCCTGGGTGCGCCCCAGGTGGATGGCGTTCGTGGTCAGGAGGTAATCGACCTCGTCGATCGTGCGCGGGAGCTCGTCCACGAACTCGCGGCACGCCTGAGCCCAACCCTCGGGCAGATCGGCCATCATGCCGCCGACACGCGTCGCGGACGTGGTGATCCGCGCGCCCGTGAGCGACTCGTGGAGCGTGTAGATCTTCTCCCGCTCCTGGAAGGCGTACAGGAAGGGGGTGAACGCTCCCACGTCGATCGCCGTCGTACCGAGCCAGAGCAGGTGGCCGAAGATCCGGTCCAGCTCCATCAGGATGACGCGGACGACCTTGCACCGCTCCGTCACCTCGATGCCCATCAGCTTCTCGACGGACATCACGTACGCGCAGTTGTAGATGAGCGGCGCGAGGTAGTCCATCCGGTCGGTCAGCGGTACGACCTGATTCCAGCCACGATACTCACCGAGCTTCTCGAAGCCCGAGTGCAGGTACCCGATGTGCGGAATGACCTTGACCACGGTCTCTCCGTCGAGCTCGCATACGAGCCGAAGGACGCCATGGGTGGCGGGATGCTGCGGTCCGATATTGATCAGCATGTTCTCCGAACCGAACTCCGGCTCGGGGAGGTCGATCGGGGCCATCGGTCCGTAGGCCGGCTGCCCGTCCACTCCCATCTCGGGTGTGCGGCCGACGGCGTATTCGACGGTGCGGGTCGACATGCTCGCTACTCCTTCTCGGTCTCGGCGTCGGGATCGGTCGTATCGTCGCCCCGGGCGCCGACGCTCTCGTCGCGGGCGGCCGCCGCTCCAGCGCGCGGGGCATCCATCGGCCCACGAACGACGGGTTCGTCGCCCGGCAGAGATCCGTCGGATTCGTCCGCGACGAGCTGCGGATCCTTCCCCAGTTCCATCTCGAGGTCCGTGTAGTTGTCCTCGACGTGAAGGCCGAGGGCACGTCGGGTCTGCTCCGCCCGGCTGAACCGACCGCGGAGGGGAAAATCCTTCCGCAGGGGGTGTCCCTCCGCGTAGTTCTCCGGCATCAGGATCCGGCGCAGATCGGGGTGGCCGTCGAAGGTCACGCCGAAGAGGTCGAACACCTCGCGCTCGAGCCAGTTCGCGGTCTTCCAGAGCGGCACGACCGAGTCGACCGTGAGGTCGCCCTCCACCGAGAGCTCCACCTTCACGCGGAGGGTGCGGTGGTGGGCCATCGACCAGAGCTGGTAGACGACCTGCAAGGGCTTGCCGCCACCGTAGTCGACTGCGGTCAGGTCGAGCAGAAACTCGTAGTGATGGTCGGGATCCTGCTGCAGATACTCGAGAACTTCACGGATGCGGGACGACTCGACGAATACGACGTGCTCGTCACCGGCATGCAGCTGATGGGCGCCGATCGCCTCCCCGAACTTCGCACGCAGTGCGGCGACGGAGGGGTGGCTGGGCACCTCGGCGGGCACGGAGGCGACGCCCTCGGGCGCCGCGCGGCTCGTCCGCGGTCCCTTCTCGACCGCGTCGAAGAGCGTGTCGTCGACCATGCGTTACGGAAGCCGGTCGTCGGGACGGGCGATGCGGCTGGTCTCCACGAGACCGCTCACGCGATTCTGGCGCGTCGAGTTGCCGAACGGACCGGTAAGTCCCTCGATCTCCGTCTCGGTCGCCCGCGGATGACCGGCGGCGAGCGGATCCTCGGCGCGGTTGATGGCGTGGTCGGAGAGCCGCTCCTGGCGGATCTTCTCCTGGATCATCATCAGTCCGTAGATCAGTCCCTCGGGCCGCGGCGGGCATCCGGGGATGTAGACGTCGACGGGAACGATCGTGTCGATCCCCTGCACCATCGTGTAGTTGTCGAAGACACCGCCGGAGCTCGCGCACGCGCCCATCGAGATCACCCACTTGGGCTGCATCATCTGGTCGTAGATGCGTCGGAGGACGGGCGCCAGCTTGTAGGGGACACGTCCGGCGCAGATGAGGACGTCGGCCTGACGCGGCGAGAAGCTCATCCGCTCCATTCCGAACCGGGCCAGATCGTAGTCCGATGCCGCCGAGGCCATCATCTCGATGGCGCAGCACGCCGTTCCGAAGGGCATCGGCCAGAGCGAATTGCGACGGCTCCAGTTGACGACCCAGTCGAGCTTGGTCGTGAGGAAGGTCGGGCCACCGGACCCGAAGAGACCGCTGCCGCCCTCCTGCGCACCGCCGGAGCGAGAACTGGTGCCACCGCCCGGCAGCGTCGGGGCCGTATCCGTATCGTCCTTCACTCCCATTCGAGTCCTCCCTTCTTCCATTCGTACACGAGTCCGAGCGTCAGGACCGTCACGAAAATCAGCATCGCCACGAAGCCCGGCCCACCGAGTTCCCGCATGTGGACGGCCCATGGTACGAGAAAGATCGTCTCGAGATCGAACACGATGAAGCTGATCGCCACCATGTAGAACTTCACGCTGAACCGCTGCCGCGTGTCTCCGAGCGGGACCATCCCCGACTCGTACGGCATGTCCTTCTCGGGCGTGGGGCGACTCGGGTTGAGGATGTGGGTGGCGACCGCCATGCCCACGGCGTTCAGCACGGAGATGCCGAACAGCACTACTAGAGGTGCGTACGAAGCAGCCATATCCACCCGGCCCGATCCCAAGCCTTGTGAAAAACATCACGATCTCTGAACACTCGAAGGTACCCCGAGTGCGGCGCGGGAGCAAGACCACCTCGGGGGTCCCGAACCCCTTGAAACGTAAAGGTTTTCAGGGGTTTCCCGGGGCTTGACACACCGGCTCCGAGGGGTCTCTCCAGCGACGACTTCGCCTTTGCGAGGACGGCTCTCATGGGGTAGCTTCCCGCTCCGCTCAACGCTTTCCTCACCCCACCGCCACCGCGATGCCCATCCGCAGCGACAACTGGATCCGCAAGATGTCTCAGGAGCACGGGATGATCGAGCCCTTCGAGGACGGTCAGGTCCGCGGAGGCAAGATCAGCTACGGTGTGAGCTCCTACGGGTACGACATTCGTGTGGCACCGGAATTCAAGGTGTTCACGAACGTGCACAACCTGATCGTGGACCCCAAGGACTTCGACGACCGCTCCTTCGTGGACATTCAGGCCGAGGAGTGCATCATTCCGCCGAACTCGTTCGCGCTCGCGCGCACGGTGGAGTTCTTCAGGATTCCGCGGGACACGCTCGTGATCTGCGTTGGAAAGTCGACCTACGCCCGGTGCGGAATCATCGTGAACGTCACGCCGCTCGAGCCGACCTGGGAGGGCTACCTGACGCTCGAGATCAGCAACACGACGCCGCTTCCCGCGAAGATCTATGCGGACGAGGGGATCGCGCAGCTGCTCTTCTTCGAGGGGGACGAGCTCCCGTCCGTGGCGTACGCGGACCGGAAGGGCAAGTACATGAACCAGAAGGGTGTGACGCTTCCGCGGATGTAGGAACGCGGCGGGGAAGCGCGCACTGCGGGCCCTCCCGCGTGCACCCGGAGGCTACCCACCGGCCGCGTAGCGTTCGGCCGCCAGGCGTCGGACGTACGCGACCACCGCGGCCACCTCGCCGTCGGTCAGAGCGGGAAACGTGTGGTCGGTACCCGCCTCTTCGGGAATCCACGTGGGCGGGACGAGGTCGCCACGTCGGTCCAGACCTTCGCGGAGGAGTCGGCGTGCGCCCGCGTCCCCGTAGTCCAGGACGGCCTGCATGTCCCCCGCCGGCTCCCCCACCCCGTCGAGCGCTGCGCCATGGCAGATCGTGCAGACGGTGAGGGCGACGAGACGGCCTCGGGCGAGTTGAGGGCCGTAGTCGGCCGGCGCGTTCTCGGCGAAGTACTCCGCCTCCTCCGCGGCATTGTGATACGCCCTCGGCGCTCCCTCGGGCGCCGTACGCCAGTAGTCGTCCGGAAGGCGACCGGTGACGGCTTCCTCGAATCCCATCGGAGGCGGCGGCGTCGCCTCACCGGTGGGCGGAATCGTCCGGAGGTATGCGAGAAGCGCCGCCATGTCACGATCCCCGAGCCACTGGCTCTGCTTCGATGGCATCAGGTAGATCTCACGCGCCGGATGGACGCCTTCCCGGAGGAGCCGCTCGAGCTCGGCATCGCTGAATTCCGGGAGCGTCCTCGAAATGTTCGTCGCCCATAACCCATCCACGAGCGGAATCATCTCACCGAAGTTGGCGCCGCGGTAATCGGGCAGGTGGCACGAGCCGCACGCGAGCACCGAGGCCAGGCGCTCACCGTGCGCCACCATGTCGGCATCGGTCGCGTACTCGGACCCTTCGAAGCTCGCCGGGTCCGCGATGGCGGCCTCACCCGCTGGCGGAGCCTCCACCGGTTCGAGGGTCTCCTCGCCCGCCTCTCCACACGCCGACGCGATCACGGCACCGACGACGGTGATGCACCGTACGAACCGTCCCCTCGCTGTCGCCCGGATCGTCATCGGCGCACCGCCCGGCAGCGCCACATCCGAGATTCCGTCACGGTCTGTTCGGACCATGCGCCGCTGAACGAGACGACCGTAGGCACCATTCCACCCGCCGGCGACTGCGCGCAGAAGAAGACCGCGAACCCGCCGGTGTCGAACAGGTCGCCCACCCGCGTGATCTCGACCGACTCCGCGGCCGGCCCGAGGACGTGCGACGGGACGCCGGCAACTCCTTCGCCGAACGGGTGAAGCACCTGGAACGCCTCACCCGAGATCTCGTTCTCGAGGACACCCACGACCAGGTACCGGCCCGGTCCGTCGAAGGGGTAGATTCGCCCGGACCGGAAGGCGCCGACCAGGGGCCCGGCCTCGACCGGCGGGCCGAGTTGGTCCTGTGCGAGCTCCGACACCCGTGCGAGTTCGGACGAATCCGTCGCAAGGGTGAATGCGAAGCCCTGCCGATACTCCTGGCCGGCGAGTCCGTCCGTGGACACGGACACGGTCAACACGAGCGGGAGCAGAAGGGTACTCCTCATGGCTGCCATGACGTGCTCCGGGTCGGGGGTGTGGGCGAACGCGCTCGGGGGGCGGCCGTCGAGCCCAGTGTACACCGGTCCCCCGCGGCGCGTCACGTCGTCGGGTTCGTGGTTCCTGAACGTGAGCGGCGTGCGAACGGAGTGCGCGGCGCGACTCGGATCGGTCCGCGACACGCTCGGCTGATCCGCTCTGTCGTCCTACCAACCGGCGGGAGGGTCGGGATGACGACGGAGCAGCGACGTGGGCACGCTCAGCTGCCACGCATCCCAGACCAGGGATTTCAGCTCGTCCCAGTCCATCTCCGGGGCATCGAGCAAGACTCCGATCCACCCCTTCGGACCCACGTAGGGAGGCACGAAGTAGCGCTCGGCGTCTCTCCGGATCAGGAGCTCCTGATTCGTCGGCAGGGCCTTCACCCACGCACTCGGACGGTCCGGAATCCCGTACCTCCCATCCGAGTACGTCGCGAACATCGTCTTCACCCGGAACGTCGGCGCACCCCATGCCTCGACCTCCCGTGCCTCGGGAAGACCGAGACAGATGCGACGGAGTTCAGACAGCGGATCGGACTTCGGGGTTCTCATGCCATCGCAGCGCACATCACCGAGCGGTCGTCGGCACTCAGGAAGAGTCCGTGGCCCTTCGACAGGGGATTCGGGGTGGTCGGGGCATTGCGAATCGCGATGTCCACAGCCGCCTCCGGGCCCTGCTGGCATTCCTCCACGACATTACCCTGCGCGGTCGGCGGCGGGGATGTACGTGCTACCGCGACCAGACTGCCGAGTCCGGCCCCCCCCCGACGAGCGTGCCGAGAAAGGCGACCTCGGCACGTGGGAATCCTCTCCGATCCCCCGACCGACGGCCCGGACGTCTGGTGCGCCGTCCGGGTACCGGCCGCCCTCGACCCACGGTCGAGGAGTCCCGTACGCAGAGGCCGACGGGCCGCTCTGGAGGTTCGTTCGCTACCTGCCGAGTACGCGATCGTGCGCGACGCGATGGAGCGTGCGGTCTGGTGGGCACGAACCGGTCACCGCTCACCCGGTCGCGGACGACCAAGCCGGCGGGGGACCGCGCACGGACATCCGGGTGGAGCCTCCAGCCCCGCCTCCGGTCCCGATGCCTCAGAAGCGTTCGACTTCGAAGGCGAGCGTCAGCGTCGGGAGGTCACGGATCTGCGGCTCCAGTCGGATCCGGTACACGCCCGGGGCCGGCGAACCGCCCGTGGCCAGCATCGCTCGGACCTCGCGCGTGCGCACGAGCGCGCCCCGCGCCTCCACGGGGAAGTCCGTGATCGCGAAGCCGCAGCCGTTCTCCGTGCCCTCGAAGGCGACGTCGTCGTCCCCACGACTCACCCGGACATCCAGCGCGCTGGTGCACGAACTCGTCAGCACCATCTCCCGGTCGAGCAGGTTCTCGATACGGGCGGTCACCGCGATCGACTCGCCGACCCGGACCCCTACCCGGTCGACCTCCAACATCACGCGCGCCGAATCCCCGACGAGGACCGAGGCCACCGTATCTCCCACCGGTGTTCCGGGCGTGCCGGTGGCCGACGTGCAGGCCCCGATCGCGGCCAGCAGGATCAGGATCGTCGAGGGTCGGGACAGCATCGCGTCAGGCTCCCGGGGGTCGAGGGAGACCCGGCTCACCATTCTCGGCGGGTCGCGACAGCAGCTCGAGCACGAAGCCGCCGAGCTCCTCCATCTGTGCCTTTCGCTCCCGTGCCCACCGCGGCACGGTGAGGTAGCCGAGCACGAGCATGACCACCCCCAACGGAATGAAGAGGCTGGCCATGACCGCCGCGCCCCTGGGATCGTTGAGGGTGTTCATCAGGAGGGCCAGGAGCCCTCCGGAGCCCACCATCCCGGCACCCACCCAGGGCAGGACCTTGCCGTCGCTCTTGTGAGTCTGGAGGCGCAGGACGGTACCGGAGGCGGTAGGCTCGACCCGGACCTGCAGGTTGCCGTTGCGCCAGCTGCGCGACATCCCCTCGGACTCCAGCGTACCGTGGGCCTGGAAGGTGTCCCGGAGCCGACCTACCAGGATTCCCCATTCACGGTCCGTCATCTCCCTCGGTAGTGGGATGGTGCCGGCCACTCCCTCGGGCAGACCAGCGGTCGATCCCGTGTACTCGACGGGCGAGCCCCCCACGTCGACGATGGCGGCGCCTGCCGCCACAGCCTCCGGTGGGAGGCCCACCTCGCCACCGATCTCCTGGAGCTGGGCCAGCGTCAGCCCGTCGGGTGCCGGGAGGGAGCGCCCACCGGCGGAGCTCTTGGAGAGGGCTCGGCGGGTGGCCTCTTCGAAGATGCGGGCGACTTCGCTCTCGTCGTAGCGACGTTCGGTCATGGGGCAGTATCGGCAGCAGGGTGGATCGCGGAGGTTCGGGGCTTCAGCGGCCGGCGCAGCGCCGGGCTGCACCGCATGACGCCGGGCCCGGGGTCATCGCCAGTACCGCGAGGACGACTCGTCCGGCCGGTGTCCGCGCGGGGCTCCAACCCGCATCTCAGCAGCGGTGATCGGGAGCCTTGCTACCTCCCGCGACCCTGCTCTAGCCGATGGCAAGGACGGTGACGTCGAAGATCAGTGTCGAGTTCGGAGGGATGGGTCCCGTACCGGACCGCCCGTACGCGAGACCCGACGGCACGATGATCCGGCGCTGCTCCGCGAGCCGCATGCCGTCGACGCCCAGCTCGAACCCGGGCACGACCTGACCCGCGCCGATGGTGAACGAGAGCGCGGTGTCCCCGGGATCGACCACCGAGTTGTCTGGAAGCCGAACTTCGTAGTTGAGCGTGACCTGATTCCCGGCTCCGGCAGGCTCACCACTGCCTTCCACGATCGTCCTGACATACACGCCCGACGGGAGTCGGGTGAAGTCGGCGAGGTCGATGCCGAGGGCGGGGTTGAACTCCAGATCCTCGACCGGGATCGGGCCCGTGAGGGAGTCGCCACACGCGCCGAGACCGAGCGCGAGCACGAGCGTGCTCAGTACAGCGAGTCTGGGGAGTCGAAAAGTCGTCATGGGGTTTCTCTGTTGCCGGGATCGGGATTCGGAGTTCGCGGCCGGTGCTAGCGCCGGTACACTATTTCGCCGTTCACGATCGTCATGTCCACGGCGACGTCCTTCAGCTCGGTCGGATCGATGTCGAAGGGGTTCCGGTCGAGGATCGCGATGTCCGCGAGATATCCGTCCCGAATCCGACCCAGACGATCCTCGGACAGACCCACCCAGGCGTTGTTGACGGTGTAGGCCCGCAGCGCGGTCTCGACGTCGATCTTCTCCTCCGGGTACCAGCCGCCCTCGGGTGTGCCGTCCAGAGTCTCCCGCGTCACGGCCGCATACATCCCCTGAAGCGGGTTCACGGTATACCACGCGGCGTTCGTGCCGGGCCAGTCGCTGCCGAACGAGAGCAGGACACCGGCGTCGTGCAGCGTGCGGAAGGCGTACGCCCACCGGCCACGCTCGCCGATGCGCTCCTCCATCCAGCGCATGTCGTCGATGGTGTGGTAGGGCTGCATTTCGGCGACGAGCCCGAGCGCGGCCTGTCGCTCGGCGGTCTCGGGGCCGGAGATCACCTGGTTGTGGATGATCGCGAAGCGCCGGTCGTCCCGCGGCGGGTTCTCGTTCATGACCCTCTCCATCAGGTCCATGATCGAGTCGATCGCCTCGTCCCCGATGGCGTGCACCCGCGGATTGAAGCCCGCGGAGTCGGCGCCGAACAGCAGGCGTTCCATGTTGCCGGGCGGGTTCATGCCGGAGCCCCGCTCCGTCACGTAGCCGGTGTTGCCGCCGTCCCGCCACTGGCCCCGGACACCCGTGGTCAGGTAGGGGTCGTAGAACCGCGCCTGGCTCGACCCCATGATGCCGTCGACGAACCCCTTCAGCCCCTGGTAGCGGATCCAGTCGTCGCCGAAGCCCTCGACGAGGCCGGCGTCCCGCATCTCGTCCCAGGTGTCGAGCGTGAGCCGCATGTTCACGCGGGCGGTGAGATCGCCCTCCTCGCGGAGCAGCTCGTAGACCTCGACCTGGCTGGGCGGCGTGATGTCGAAGAAGGAGGTGACGCCGTACTGCGCCATGTCGGCGAGCGCGGCGCGAGCCTCGGCGAGCCGCTGGTCCATGGTCTTCGGGGGAATCGCGCTGCGCACGAGGGCCGCGGCCTCACTCGAGAGACGGCCCGTCGGCTCGCCGTCCTCGCACTCCACGCCGGCGACGGCGCAGTCGAGTCCCGCAGCCTCGAGCGCGAGCCCGTTCGCCAGGTACTGCGAACGGTCCCAGTTCCACAGGATGGCGGGGTGATCCGGCGTGGCCGGGTCGATGAGGGCGCGATCGGGTCGGAAGGTGCCCGACTCGGGCCCGCTCTCGTCGCCGGTCGAACTCTGCGACCACTGCTCGTACGCACCCCACGAGCCACCCACCATCCACGCACCCTCGGGCATGCGGGCGGCGGTTTCCTCCAGTTCGGCCACGAGTTCGTCGGCGTTGGTGACCTCGAGGAGGTTCACACCGAGCAGAAGCTCGCCCGCCCTGCTGAAGTGCGTGTGGTTGTCGATGAACCCCGGCGTGACGAAGCGTCCCTCGAGATCGATCTGCTCGGTCTCGGAACCGATGAAATCGCCGACCGCGAATTCGTCGCCCACGAAGACGATCCGCTCGCCTTCTATGGCGACGGACTGCGCGTACGGACGGTTCTCGTCCCCGGTCCAGATCCGGCCGTTGGTAAGGACGAGGTCGGCGCCGGGGTCGGCGGGTGCCGAGCAGGCCCCGACCCCCACCACGAGCGTGAGTGAAAGAAGCAGCAGGCGGGTCGAGCGACGGGAGAGATGCATGAAGACCGGTTGCGGCGGCGACCGGATCGGCCGCAGGGAGAGGGAGCGACGGAGACGCGCTCACACTACCCGAGAATGCCTATCCCCGGCAACTGCAGCACCCGTCCGCGAAGGGGCGCGATTCCTGCCGCGCAGCCCATGCCGCGCAGAAAGTGCTGGAGAGGAGCGGGCGGCCCATGAATATTGTGCCCCGTCGCTCTCCCTCCCGACCGGACCTGTCCCCAATGCCTCATCCCCGATCGACCGTTCCCACTCTCGCCGCCTTCCTCGGGGCGGCTGTCGTCTTCGGCACGGCGGCCTCGGCCGACGCCCTCTCCCGGCCCCTGACGGGTGCGCTCACCCCGACGCCGTCCCTCCAGGATACGACCGTCCGTGTCGACCTCATCGACTACGGGAGTGGCGCGTTTCCGGTCGAGGCGCAGGACCGGCTGTCGGGGGAGGTCGCCCGCGCGATTCTCGACGGCCTCGGGGGCTACGTGAC
>JGI12048J13642_11374016_pt1 | contig 37117 bp, 45 predicted proteins | sample ElkSlonscriptome_16_FD_13642 | JGI IMG/M metagenome (IMG submission 13642)
GGACGAAGTTCTCTATAAGATTCGAAGTAAGCAATCCATAGGGCTACCGCCCGCCAACAATCGGCGCAAAGAGGTGACATTCAGTGAGCATGAGACAACTGAAAGCTCTGCTCAAGCAAGGACAGACGCGAGAGGCGCTTGAGCAGATCCGCGACGACCTCGCCGATCGACTCGAGACAGTGGGCATGACGCCGAACGAGCGCGTGTCCACGATCAAGTGCCTCATCCTGGTGCAGGAGAAGATCGGGGTCGTCGCCCCCGGCGCGACCGCTCCGACGTCGTCCGACGACGACGCCGTGGCGCCGAACGTCGTGATGATGAATCGAGACAGGCGACGGTCGTCGTGAGCCATGACGTCCGCCAGCCGTGGACGGACGCCGCCGGCAAGCGGATCGGCGCTCAGCGCCCCCGCATCTTCGTGCCGGCCCCGGGCGAGCGGTCGGCCGGCGAGGACGTGATCGCGCTGGGGAAGGCGTTCGACTTGGCGCCGGCCGACTGGCAGGCGTGGTTCCTCACCGAGGCGCAGCGGGAGCTCGACGACGGCACCTGGTCCGCTCAGACCGTCGGACTCGTCGTGCCCCGGCAGAACGGCAAGACGCTGCTCGTCACGCTGCGCCTGTTGGCCGGCATCATGCTGTGGGACGAGAAGCTGATCGTGTACTCGGCCCACCTGTTCGACACCGCGGTGGAGACGTACAAGGCGCTGTGCGCCATGCTGGCGCGTGGCAACCCCAAGAGGACGGACCCGAGCGAGCCGAACTACTCGCCCCAGATCGCCGCGTGGCTGAAGACGGTCGGCGGCTACAAGGAACTCAATCACCACGGCAATGAGTCGATCTTGTTCGGCAACGGGTCCCGGATCAAGTTCGTCGCTCGGTCGATGGGTAAGGGTCGAGGCTTCAGCGGGGACACGGTCGTGTTCGACGAGGCCGGCTACAAGATTGAGCAGAGCATCCTCGGCGCCCTGCTGCCGGCGCTCTCGGCCCGCAAGAATCCGCAGGTCTGGTACCTGTCAAGCTCCGGGAACTACGGCTCAGACGTGTTGCTGAACATCCGCCGTGGCGCGCTCTCGGGCGCCCAGGACGTGTGCTACGCCGAGTGGTCGGTGCCCCAGCGCTTCGACGACCCGAAGGCGCCTCGGATCGACAAGCACGACGTCGACTACTGGTACTACGCCAATCCGTCGCTCGGCATCTGGCTTGGTGAGCGATTCATCCGCAACACGGAACTCACCAGCCTGGACGACGAGCAGTTCCTGCGCGAGCGACTCGGCGTGTGGGACGAGGCGCCGGACGTCGATCGACCGATCGACCTCGCCATGTGGCAACACGCGGACAAGGGCGGCAGCTTGCGGATCTCGCGCGTCTCGTGCCTGGCGATCGACGTCAGCCGCAACCGCAAGACGGCGTGTCTCGTCGAGGTCGGGCCGGCCGGTGGCATGGCATTGGCCGGCCACGTGGTCGAGCACTCGACGAACAGCCGCGCTTTCGTCTCCCTGGCCGCCCGGTACGCGCGCAAGCACAACGTGCCGGTCGTCGTGCCGGCGTACGGTCCCGCGCAGCCGTACATCGCACGTCTTCGTGCCGCCGGCGCGGAGGTTGAGGAGCTGCCCGGAGGCAAGGCACCAGCCGCGTGCGCTGTGCTCGCCGACCTGGTGATGGACGGCGACCTGCACCACGCCGGACAGGAAGTGCTCGATGAAGCCGTGCACAACTCGCTGAAGAGGTGGGTCGGTGACGCGTGGGTATTCGACAGGCGAACCGATGAGACGGACGTAACGGCACTGTGGGCGCTCGCCGCCGGCGTCTGGTATCTCGACAAGATTGACTCGGACGACGACACGAAGATAATCACGGAGGACAACGTTGGAATCTCAGCTTAAGCGATCTCGCGAAGAGAGCGCGACACTCGGAATGCAGGCGATCGGCTTGATGCTGTTACTTGTGGCAATATGGCTACTGGTGGGCTTTCCGTGGACGCTGCTCACTCTCGGATTCGTCATGTTCGCCGGCCCCGAGTTCCGCGCCGTGTTCACGCCTCGAGAGGAGGCGGCCTCAGATGACGACTGGTGACCGCCCCGACGAGATTCTGTGCGACAAGTGCGGCAAGCCCGTCCGGGTGAAGCCGAGCGGCCGCATCCCCAAGCGTCACACGAACGGCTGCCCGACCGATTCAGTGGTCGAGGCGCGTGTCGTGGACGAGCCGGACGTCGAGCCGGACGTCGAGCCGGTGGACGAGCCGGTGGACGAGCCGGTGGACGAGCCGGTGGACGAGCCTGAGACCGCGCCGGCCACGCCGACCGCGCCGACCGCGCCGTCCGCGCCGTCCGCGCCGGCCGGCCGGCTCCGCCAGATCAGCCCGTACGTGTGGGTGGACGACGCCGGCCGCCGATTCGATGGCGAGGGGCGACAGCTGTGACGCTCTTCCAGCCCCGGCGTGAGGTGCGATCCGGCGTGCTGTTGTCCCCGAGCCTCATGCAGGGACTGACACGGCATCCCCGGTACGGCACCCCGCTGCGCGCCGGTCGGCTGTCGGCGGACGTCGAGAACATGCGCCGGCACTCGGCCGTCTTCGCCTGCCGCGACCTGATCTCTCGCATGATCTCGACCCTGCCGATTCACGAGTACCGGCGTGAGTCTCGGTCCCCCAACGGCAGCCCCGGCCGGCTCGTGCCGGTTGACGACCCCGCGTTGTGGCTCGAGAACGTCGACGGTCGCTCGCGCATGTTCCACGACTTCGCGTATGCTGTCATCGACTCGACGCTCTCGCGCGGTATGGGATTCGCTCGTGTGGCGAGTACGGACCGGCGAGGCTGGCCAGACGCCCTCATCGACGTCGACCCGACCGCCGTCACGGTCACTGAGAGGCGTACTCGGTCGATGAACTCGACGCTCGGCGCCGAGGAGTGGCAGCTGTACGGCAGGCCCGTCGAGCTGTGGCCGGCCGGGCCGTTGTGGGTGATGCACGGCTACCCCGTGGCCGGCATGCCGTTCTCGATCTCGCCTCTGACGTACGCGTCGCTCGCTGTGGAGATCGGGCTCAACGCGCAAGACTTCGGCGCGCAGTTCTTCCGCGACGGCGGCATTCCCAAGGCAGTGCTCGAGAATGAAGCGGAAGTGACGCCTCGAGCTCGCGAGAAGGTGCTCGACATCTGGGAAGAGGAGACGACCGGTAACCGTCGCGTGCGTGCGCTCTCCAACGGCTGGACGTTCAAGCAGATCACCATCAACCCGGACGAGAGTCAGTTCCTTCAGACGATCTCCGCGACCATCCCCGATATTGCTCGCATGTTCGGCGTTGATCCCCGAGACATCGGCTCTGCCGTGTCAGGCGGCGGCACGTTGACGTACCAGAATCCTGAGCTCGATCAGCTGCGCCTGCTCGTCAGGACCCTTGGTCCATGGCTCATTCGTCTTGAGAAAGCGCTGTCCGCGCTTCGACCCCGAGGTCGCGTGCTTCGCTTCAATGTCGACGCGCTGCTGCGAGTTGACACGATCACGCGCCACAAGGCCTACGAGTCGGCGATCCGTAATGGCTGGCTCAACGTCAACGAGGTTCGACTGCTCGAGGACAGGCCGGAGATCGGCGAGCAAGGCGATCGCTACCTCTGGCCCCCATTGCGACAGCAGCTCGACACGGCCGAGACGGCCGCAGACGAGGAGACACCAGACGATGTGCCCGAACCGAACGGGAGCGAGGTTGTCGGAGACGATGCGGCAGCAGAATGACGCTAGGATGATCGAGGAGGTGTCTGATGCCCACTGACTGCCGCAACCTGCCCGAGCCGCTGCTGAAGCGTCTGATGGACGCAGGCGCCGACCTGTCGACCCGTACTGCCGGCTTCGATGTCAACCGAGGCTCGAGGATTCTCGAGCAGCGAGTCATCAAGCGAGACGACGCCAGCCTCATGCTTGAGCGTCGTCAGACGGACGACGGCACTGATCAGCCCGTCATTCGCGGTTACGCCAGCGTCTGGGGCTTCGAGTACGACTTGTACGGCGGCCCCGACATGGGTGGTTGGACGGAGTCTGTTGAGGCCGGCGCCGCGACCAAGAGTATTGACGAGAACGACAACGTGCGCATGCTGTTCGATCACGCCGGCCTGCCGCTCGGTGCGACACGCGCCGGCACCTTGTCGCTTGAGGACGACTCGATTGGGCTGCTCAACGAGACGATGCCGGACACTCGGTCGCAGTACTCGATGGAGATCGTGAACCGAATCGACCGCGGCGAGCTTGATGCCATGTCGTTCGCGTTTCAGGTGACTCGTCAGGAATGGAATGAGAACTTCACGCGCCGTTTCATCCGCGAGGTTCGCCTATTCGACGTGTCGGTCGTGAACTACCCGGCGAATCCCGCGACTGTGGTGGGGCTCGGTGCCGGCTACAAGAAGGGCAAGGACAAGAAGCGCGGTATGGGCCTGTCACTGGCTACTGCGTCAATCGACTCGCTCACCGTATGATTGATTGAGCACGAGCCGCACGAACGCCGCGCGTCGCGCCGATAGCTATCGCACCGCAGCTATCACCCGACGTTGCACCTTCGATCGCACTCAGGCTGTCTCATGACAATCTCAGTTCGATAGGAGATCACTATGTTCACGCTGAAAGAGCTGCGGAGCCGCCTCCGGCAGATTCTGGACGAGCGTTCGGCTGCGGTTGCCGAGATGCGGTCGCTCGTGGACGGCGTTCAGTCGCGCGGCGAGAGCGAGCTGTCGGGCACAGACCTCGAGAAGTTCAACGAGGCTCGCGCCGCAGTCGACAAGCTCGATGAGGACCGCAAGCAGGTCGAGGAGCGCATCGCTCAGCTGGAGCGCGTCCAGGAAGCCGATGACGAGCAGCGCGAGTTCGTTGATCGACTCGGTGAGGACGTCGTGCACGAGCGGCGTCAGGCCGGCGCAAGCGTGTCCGAGCCCGACATCTACCGCAAGGGCGGGTCGCACTCGTTCTTCGCCGACCTGCGCAACATGACGCGCAACCCGAACGCCGCCGACCGCATCAACCGTCACATGGGCTACGAGCTCGGCCGGCGAGGCGGCTCGCACCCGGAGGCCCGGGCGGCCAACGACTCGAGTGACTTCAACTCGATCGTGACTCCGCAGTACTTGGTCAACGAGTTCGCGCCGATCGCTCGTGAGGGCATGCCGTTCGGGCTGGCTATCGGTGCGTCTGACCTGCCGCCGGTCGGTCTGACCGTCACGCTGCCCCGGGCCCAGACCGGCACGCTGGTGGGCTCCCAGACGACAGAGAACACGGCCGTCTCGAGCCGGACCTACACGACCGACGACCTCGAGATCCCGGTCATCACGATCGCCGGCTACAACGACCTCTCGCGTCAGTCGATCGACCGCGGTGCCGGTGCCGGCGCTGACTCGATCATCATGGAGGATCTGGTCGGGACGTACTCCGAGGAGCTCGACCGGCAGCTGTGGAACGGTTCGGGGGCGAACAACGAGCACTATGGCATCCTGAGCACGACCGGCATCTCGACCATCACGGTCTCGGACGCCGGTGCCATCACGCAGATGCGTCAGATCATCTCGGCGCTCGGCACGCTGCGGACCAACCGCAAGCGGGGCGCTCAGGTCGTCTTCATGCACCCGCGTCGGTGGGCGTACATGCTGCAGGCTGTCGACGGCAGCGACCGGCCGGTCGTCACCCCGACCGCCAACGGGCCCTTCAACACCTTCGGTCGGGTGCAGCCCGGGCAAGACTTCGAGAGCAACATCGCCGGCTTTATCCACAACACGCCGGTCATCCTCGACGCCAACATGCCGATCACGCTCTCGTACGACGAGACGCAGGGATCGACAACCGATCCGGTCGTGATCACGCGGACGTCCGATCTGCGCCTGTGGACTGAGTCGGCTGTCCCCAACATGATCGAGGTGCAGCCGGACGCCAAGAACCTCACGGTGACCGTCGTCGCCTGGGGCTACAGCGCCTTCACGGCCGGCCGGTACACCACGGCCACCTTGGTGCTCGCCGGCTCCGGTCTCACCACGCCGCCCGAGGTCGGCTGAAGTCTTCCCACCAGCAGCACCGGTAGCGCGCCCGGTGCTGCTGGTGGGAACCACGTGTAGGCCGTACTGACGTTGGTGTAAGGTTTCCGTCATGCCTGCACTACTCATCGAAGGCGCCGACCTCGTCGGCAAGTCGACAGCGATACGAGATCTTAGCTCGAGCGATCAGCGCAAGCGCTATGAAGCAGCGGCGGATGTCTCGGTTCGGGATGTTCGCGTGATGTCGCGCGGCCCGTTCCCGAAAGAGCCTGGGTATTGGGGTCTGTACGACGAGTACGTCACGCCGATCTGGTCGGACGTCCACTCGTGGCGCCGTCACTACTGGCTCATGGATCGCTGGCACCTGGGCGAGTTCGTCTATCCCCCCATCGTCGGGCGGGAGTCTCAATACTCTGACTGGGATGATCTTGTCGGTCTTGACAAAGAGATCAGTCAAGCGTGCGGCCCCGTCAAGGTCGTGATGTACGCGAACGACCCCGACATTCTCTGTGATCGCTATGATCGTCGCGGCGATTCTCTGCTGACTGAAGATCAGATCATTGACGCGAACGACGCGTATGTGTCCTTGCTCCCCGATCTTCGTCGTCTAGGGTGGCGTGACATCGCAATCGACGGCATGTCGCAACACGAGATCATCTCAAAGTTGTTCGACATCTGGATGCTCGGAACAAACCTGTGGAGCGCAGAATGATGACGCGTCATCGGTTGACGAGCATGTCGAGTGAGTACAAGTCGCTCGTCGCCTTTGTCCGTGACAAAGGCGTCCGTGTGTCGCCCCGTGGCGTTCCGACGCGGGAGATCGAGCGCGCGTCGTTCGTTCTCGAGAGTCCTCAGCGCGCGCTGCTGGTGCCAGATGTCGGTCGTCGCCTCAACGTGAAGATAGCGGCGACCGAAGCGGCTCATCTTGTCGCCGGCGTGAGCAGTCTGTATCAGCTCGATGCGGCGTCCAACGGTCGTTTCTCGCAGTTCTCGGACGATGGTGTCACGCTTCAGGGCGCGTACGGCCCTCGAATCTCGTCTCAGATGCTGAGCGTCGTCGAACGACTCAAGGCGGACCCTGACACCCGCCAGGCGGTCGCGCTGGTGTGGCGGCCGTGGGACGCGATGGGACCGCCGTCCAAGGACGTGCCGTGCACGGTCTACTTTCGGTTCTCAATCCGCGACAATCACCTGTGCCTCGACGCTCACATGAGGTCGAGCGACGTCTGGCTCGGTGTGCCGTACGACGTCTTCATGTTCACCCGCTTGCAGCTGGCGGTTGCCGGCTATCTCGGCTTGCCACCCGGTCGGTACGCGCACCGCGCCGACTCCCTGCATCTGTACGAGAAGGACATCGAGGCCGCTGAGCGCCTCAAGACCGTCGAGGACGACACGCCCCTGCCTGTCATCGACTCGATGACGTTCTCCGGCGAGAGGGGCGTCTGGTCGTCCTACACGCAGTCGGCGCTCGACGCCGTCCGCCACATTGGCCGGCCGACGTGGTTCCATGATCACGTTCCGTTCCTTCACCGTGACGAGCTCTTTGACCCCTACACGCGCTACTTCGTGAGGTACACGTGAGCGACGACAAGCTCGAGATCGTCCCGACCTACATCGCCAACGTGTCGCCGGGTCGGGTGAGCGCTGAGTACTCGCGCTCGCTGCACGAGCTCCGTGCGTTCGACGTGTCCAGCGGGATCGACGCGCTGGCCGGCGTGCTCGAGGCGCGGAGCGGCGCGCAGATCAGCAAGAGTCGCAACGACTTGGCGGCCGCGTTCCTGCGCGAGTCCGAGAACAACGGCGCGGAATGGCTGCTGTTCCTCGACAGCGACATGGTGTTTCCCCACGACGTGATCGTCCGCCTGCAGATGGCGGCCCATCACGTGAATGCTGACGTGGTCGGCGGCCTGTGCGTCATGGTCACGGGCAACGGCGCCATCCCCACGATCTATCAGTACGACCATGTTCCGGGGTCAACCGGATTCACGCGCGTTCAGCTCGACTATGTCGAGAACTCGCTCGTGCAGGTCGCCGGCACCGGCACAGCGTGTCTCATGATCCACAAGCGCGTGCTTGAGCGCATGCGTGACGAGGCCGGTCACGACTACGGCTGGTTCTCGGAGCGAGTCGTGAACGTCGACGGTTCTGACGGGAGTGTCGCGCACTGGGTGAGTGAGGATCTCGCGTTCTGCCACCAGGTGAATCAGCTCGGTTTCCGTGTCTTCGTCGACACGACGACCAAGATCGGTCACGACAAGAACGGCCGCATCTGGTGGCCGAGCGACATCGGCGACCGGACCGGTCAGCGGCCCCGCCTGACGGCCGTGATCCCGATGAAAGACAAGATGCACCTCACCGACCGGCTGCTCGAGCAGTTGGTCGCGTCGCCCTACGACGAGATCGTCGTCGTGGACAACGGGTCAGTCGAGGATGTGACGGCTGAACGGCTCGACTGGTGGCAGGAACACCACAACGTCACCGTGCTCGCGGCCCCAGGCGCCGGCATTCATCACATGTGGAACATGGGCGCCGAGCACTTGATCGAGACACACGGTCCTCGAACTCGTATTGCATTCCTGAACAATGACCTCGAGGTGTGCCCCGACTTCCTTGCGATTCTGAGTCACGCCATAGACGATCATCCCGAGTACTTCCTCGTCAGCGGAAACTACGACGGCCGTGGCGGGGAGACCGCGATACTTGAGAAGACAGACATCTGCGGTAACCGCTATGACGGCACGGGCGGAATCGCCGGCTTCGCCTTCATGCTGAAGGGCGAGTACATGGTCGGTGGGTACCGTTTCCCTCAGGATATGACGTGGTGGTACGGCGACAACGACCTCGTGCTGTCGCTGCTGCACACGCGCGTGCGGAGCGGCAGCAACGGCTACCGCAGCGGCATCGTCCTCGCCGCCACGTGCCAGCACGTCGATGTGACTGGCAAGGGACCGGGCGGTGCAACCGTCGATTGCGACTGGTTTGGTGATCGTGAACGAGCCGAGATCCTGCGTCTTGATACCGAATCATTCCGTCGTAAGTGGAGCCCGTTCGTAGAGGAGATTCGCAGTGGCGCTCACGGACCTGCTGACGCTAGCTGAAGCAAAGCTGGCGCTTGACATCGATTCCGAAGACACAAGCCAAGACGTATCGCTGCAGTATTACGTCACGGCGGCGTCCAGGACGCTCGACGGCATGGAGCATGCCGGCCCCATCGTGCAGCGAACGGTCGAGGACGAGAGGATTCTCCACCGCAACGTGTCGGGGCATCGGCTGACCCGAGTGCGCACTCGCCTCGCCCCCGTCGTTTCGTTCTCAAGCGTTGTGGAGTGGCGCGACGGCGAGCAGACCGTGTGCTCTGAGGAGCTGTCGACCACGGCGCCCCCGAACGAGGGCTATCTGGCCTACCGGTGGCAGAACGAGTCGCACCTGTACTCAGGCCGCCTCGAGCGCCGCGTGGCCGGCATCACGACCGTGTGGGACGGCGACGTTGTCGTGACGTACGTGGCCGGCCGGTTCGCTGACACCGCCTCGGTGCCCGATCTGTGGAAGCGAGCCTGCTCGTACGTGCTCGACAACATGTGGCGCGATCGTGAGCCGGGGACTGAGCAGCTGGGCGAGTATACGGTGCCGCGCAGCAGCTTCCCGACGTTCGCCATCCCCAACATCGTCCCCATGATGCTTGCGGACGAATGGCAAGGCCCGTCCGGCGTGAGCTAGTGAGATGATGCCGGCATGGCTATTGGGCTTCCCGCAGCGACTCGTAACGCTGCAGCAGACGCTGTTGTCGATCTCGCCGACGCCGGATCTGGAGCCGCGTACATCGAGCTCCGGTCTGGCAGCAAGCCCGCGACCCCTGGGGATACGGCAACCGGTACTCTCCTTGTGACGTTCACGCTGAATGATCCTGCGTTCGGAAACGCCGGCGCGTCTGCGGCCGGCCGAGCGGACCTGTCCCTCAGCCCGGCTATCAGCGCAACCGGAGCCGCATCCGGAGACGTTGGATGGTTCCGTCTCTACGACAGCGACGACAATGTCATCATGGACGGAACAGTGTCCGCCACGGGCGGAGGAGGAGATCTCACCATGTCCACAGTCACCGTCAGCTCGGGGCTTGACGTCAATCTGACGTCGGGGTCGGTGACAATGCCTGAAGGCGGCTAGTCGTGGCCGCTGTCCTCTACGTCTACGCCGGGGCGTCGCCGACCGCGCAGGACGACGAGTGGACCGCGCACTTCGTGGCGGCTGGGTACACGGTCACCGAGCAGGCGAAGGCGACATGGGACGCCAGCCCGGACGCCTCGGCGTATGACGCGGTGTGGTTCGCGTTCGGTGCGTGCACCGTCGCGGACCTCGACTTCACCGGCCTGGCCGTCGTGTCGGACAACGCGGGCGGCGACGTCTTCGGATTCATCACCGTCACCAGCACCGGCACCAACACATCCGGTGGCTCTGCGACTGCTACGGGCTGCCCAGCGGCGATCGCGGCCGTGTCCCCCACGACGGGGGGAGACACTTGGTACGTGTCGGGCACCGACATGCAAGAGACGCGTGACGCCAGAACAGTCACCGGGTTCCAGGGGTGTTGGGGACGGAACAGCACCAGGTACCGGGTCGGCATCATTGACTCCTCGGCGTCGTTCGACGGGCCGCGGGCGTTCATCGTGCAGGACGCCTCCCCGGGAGACGTTCCGACGACCGGCTACATGGACCTCGCGATCGCGGTGTTCGAGCACTACGGCGTGTCGGGGTCGTCGTCTACCGACTCGTCATTGGCGGCCGAGCTGCCGACAATCGAGTCGTCATTCGAGACGACGTCGGAGTCCGATGCGTCTCTGGCAGCCACGCTACCGGCGATCGAGTCGTCATTCGAGACTACTGGCTCCGCAACATCAACCGTGCTGGTGGCTGAGCTGCCGGCGATCGAGTCGTCATTCGAGACGACGTCGGAGTTCGATGCGTCTCTGGCGGCCGAGCTGCCGGCGATCGAGTCGTCATTCGAGACGACGTCGAAGTCCGACTCGTCATTGGCGGCCGAACTGCCGGCGATTGAGTCGTCATTCGAGACTACTGGCTCCGCAACATCAACCGTGCTGGCGGCCGAGCTGCCGGCGCTTGAAGTCTCGTTCGAGACGACGTCGGAGTCCGACTCGTCATTGGTGGCCGCGCTACCGGCGATTGAGTCGTCATTCGAGACTACTGGCTCCGCAACATCAACCGTGCTGGCGGCCGAGCTGCCGGCGCTTGAAGTCTCGTTCGAGACGACGTCGGAGTCCGGCTCGTCCTTTGCCGCTACGCTGCCGGCGCTTGAAGTCTCGTTCGACACAGGGTCGTCTATTGACGCTGTAGCGTCTGGCGTCCTGCCCGCGGTTGAGGCTCGATTCAGAATCACGACCGACTTCCCTGATATTACGTTGGCGATCAGTCTGTTGACGCACCGGCAGTTCGCGGCGTCAATCGCACCTCGCGGGATGGGTGCTGGAATACGCAAGCGGCCTGTAACCGCCGAACTAGTTGGAAGGTAAGTCGTGAGTATTCTCATTCCGACATCGTCTATCGAATACCTTCGTGTTCGAGTTCGTAATCTGGACGACGACAGCGTTGTGGCCTCGAGCGTCTCGCTGTCCATCACCACGGCTCCTCCGCCGGCGCAGCCTGAGATCGCCGCGTACGAGACGTCAACGCTGTTGAGCGGGACAGGATCGGATCTCACAGTCGGCGTTCTCGTGGGCCCCGATCAGACGTTCGACATGCCGGCGGGCCCGGCGTACGTCTGGGTGCGATACGACGGCGATACAGAGGACCCTGTTGTTCTCGCAGGTCAGGTGACGTTCCAGTGAACGCTGGTCTCGCCGCCCCAACCGTCCGCCGAGCGATCACGAGTCACCTGGCCGGCGCCGCCGCCGACCCCGCGAGTCAGATGCACCGAGTGCGAGTTCTCGAAGGCCAGCCGGACAAAGAGTCTCAGCTCCGCACCGTCGAAGGCAAGTACGAGGTCGTGTACCCCGTCACGGACGCGAGCGGGACGTCGGACGTCCAGGTGCTCACGGCCGGCCGGCTGCGCTTCGACGAGACCGTCATCATCGAGTTCCGCATCGAAGTGCTTCCGGTGACGAATGCAGACACAGCTGATGTTACCGAGACGCGCGCGAATGAGATTCTGTACGCAGTCTTGAGCGAGATCTCCAATCAAAGGTTCTGGAGCGACCGCGAAGCGCTGGGACTGGAAGCATTCGACTACGTGTGGTTCACGCCGGCCACGATTGAGATTGTGACAACACGCGTCGAAGGCAAGTCAGGATACGGCTGCGGAATCGCGCTGGGGATCGAAGTGCAGGCCCGCAGGGGCTTTCCCGTGTAACTCCTTGGCCCCTAGAGACGCGCGGCTGCCTGCTACGATCAAGGGTGGCGCTCGACTTCAACCGAAAGGACTCGGCCCGTGTCGTCAGGACTGTCCGCCCAGCTCGGCCTGGCCGCCGAGACCACCTACGGAACTGCTGTTACCGTGTCGCGATTCTATCCGATGGTCTCCGAGGCCATCATCGCGACCCGCAACCGCTTGGAGTCGCAAGGCATCATCGCCGGCGCTAACGTGCTGCGCAGCGAGCAGTGGAAGCCCGGCACCATCGCCGTCGAAGGCGAGATCGGGCTCGAGCTCTACGAGCAGCAGACGGCCCTGCTGTTCGAGCACATGCTCGGTGCCATCACTTCAAGCACGTCCGGCGGCATCGCGACGCACACCGCCACGCCGGCATCGCTGCTCGACAAGAGTCTGACCGTGCAGGTCGGCCGGCCGGACGTGCTCGGCACCGTCTACCCTTACACCTACTCCGGCGTCAAGATCAGCGAGTGGGAGCTGAGCGCTCAGGTTGATGAGGTCGTGACGCTTGGTCTGACCGTCATCGGTCAGTCGGAGACAACCGACACCTCGCTCGCGACAGCGACCTACCAGTCGGACGCCGCTCGCCCGTTCATCTTCGCTGAGGCGAGCGCCGAGATCGGCGGCGATGCTGTGGACGTCCGCGGCATCACGGTGCGCGGCTCCAACGGTCTGACGACCGACCGGTGGCGTCTTGGTGACCGGACTCGGCTGCAGCCCACTGGTGCCGAGCTCCGTGCGTACGACGGCACGATCAGCATGGAGTTCTCCACAACCGCCCAGTACGAGCGCTACCGCGACGGCGACGAGTTCTCGGTCGTGCTGACGATCACCTCCAGCCCCAGCTCGAGCGTGACGATCACGATGAACGCTCGCTACGACGGCATCACGCCGACCGTCGAGGGTCGCGGCCTGGTGGTTGTCGAGTCGCCGTTCAAGTGCGTCGGCGACGGTAGCGACGCGAGCGCCATCACGGCTGTGATCACGAACACTCAGACCAATCCGTGAGCGAGTCCTACCGCGTCGACATCGAGAACCTTCCAGAGTTCGTCCGCGGCCTCCGGCGCATGAGCCCGGAGGCCGCGAAGCAGATCAGGAAGGTTCACTACGAGGCCGCCAAGCTCGTCAGCGACCGAGCGCGCTCGGCCGCGCCGGCGCGCGTCAGGACCGCCATCAAGCCTCAGGCCTCCGCCCGGTCCGCCAAGATCGCCACGGTGCCGTCCTCGCGCGCCCCAGACGCGCTCGTGCGGTTCTGGGGTACCAAGAAGCGCACTGGATGGTACGCCAGTCCGCGATACTCCGGCTCGACGACCCAGCACCCTCGGTGGGTGGGCAATCAGTGGGACCCCGGCGAGACAGGCGGCCGGCCATACTTCATCGGACCCGCAATCAACGCTAGTATCGATGAAGTAGAGGATATGGTGCTTGATGCCTATGAGAAGGCAGCACGAGAATCAGGCGCCTTCAGAGACTGAGGAGATCACATGAAGTTCAGGAACACCGGTGGACCAGTGTACGTGGTTCCGCTCGGCCGCACCGTGCAGCACGGCGAGGAGATCGAGGCGAAGTCGGGTAAGCTGGCCGGCATCGAGGATCAAGGCTTCGTCCGGGTGACGCCTCGGGGCAAGGGATCGGCCGGCGAGTCGACAGAGTCTGACGTGGAGACTCGCTGATGGCGCGCGCACCCCGCCCCGGCTCAACGCCGAACGCGACCAAGGCGAAGCGCAAGGACTCTTCGCAGCGTCAAGCCTTGAAGATTCACTTTGACGGCGAAGACTATGTTCTCGACTTCGCCGACATCGGTCCGCAGGACGATCTGATGTGCCGGCGCGCGACTGGCTTGCCGATCTCCCCGTTCTTAGAAGAGGAGACGTTCAGCGCGGACTCCATCGCCGTGATGGTGTGGGTCGCCATGCGAAAGGGCGGCCACCCAGTCCTCAAGTGGTCGCGCTTCAGCAGCGACATCTTCCCCAAGATGCTCGATCTTCCTGAGTGGCTCGAGAACGGCCGCATCTCGATCGAGTCGATCGAGGACGACGAGGACACTGAGGAGGACGAGCACCCTTTGGAGTGAGGCGTCAGCTGACGCATGCAATGCCATTCTTTGCGAAAGAGTTCGGCCTCTTGCCGTGGCACTTCGGTGGCGATCCGTGGCTCACGTACGACGAGATCAAAGAGTTCGTAGAAACAACCGAAGAGATCATCACGGAAAGACAACGCGTTGAGGCTGAGATGAATCGCCGGCGATAGAATGGTGAAAGGGAGGCGTCGGACATGGCCAATCGCAAGCTGACGATTGAGATTCTCGGCAAAGACAAGACAAAGAATGCCGTGAAGTCTACCGAGGGTGGATTCAAGAGGCTCGGCAATGTGCTGAAGTCTGTTGGCACAATCGCTAGCGGCATCTTGGCCTCCGATGCCATTCAGTCCGGCCTCAACTCGCTTCGCGAAGGCTACCGCGGTGCGATCGACGCTGCCGTCGATCTCGGAGAGTCGACAAACGCAGTTGGCGCCATCTTCGGTGACTTCGCCGATCAGATCACCACGTTCGGCGAGGAGTCAGCAAACGCGCTCGGTCTGAGCCGAGCCGAGTTTCAACAGCTCGCGACCCCGCTCGGCGCCATGCTCAAGAACTCGGGCATGGAGATGCAGAACGTCACTGACTCGACGATCATGCTCACCGAGCGGGCGAGCGACATGGCGTCTGTCTTCAACACGGACGTGAGCGAGGCGCTGTCGGCCGTTCAGGCCGGCCTGCGGGGCGAGTCGGACCCGCTCGAGCAGTACGGTGTGCGGCTCAGCGCGGCGGCCGTCGAGGCGGAAGCGCTCGCCATGTCCGGCAAGTCGAGCGCTGACGCTCTCACGGAGCAAGAGAAGGCGACAGCACGGGTCAACCTGATCATGTCGCAGACGGAAGCCGTGGCCGGAGACTTCGCCGACACGAGCGATCAGCTGGCGAACAAGACGCGCGTGGCAGAGGCCTCGATGGAGGACATGCGGGCGGAGATCGGTGAGAAGCTGCTGCCGATCGAGCTCGCGATGGTGGACACGAAGCTCAGGCTCGCCGGCATCCTGACGGACACGCTCGTGCCGGCGCTGGAGGACGCCTCCGCGTGGTTCGGCGAGCACCTGGCGCCGGCCATCGAGCGCGCTCAAGAGTTCGTCGGCGGCATCATCGAGGACTTCCGCACGGGCGGCGAGCGCTCAAGCGAGTTCCGCGACAAGATCGACCCGCTCGTGGACAGCTTCACCGAGCTGTGGCAGTCGATTCAGGACTCGATCGATGAGCTTCGCCCCGTCTTCGAAGAGTTCATGACGGAGCTTATCGCGGCGTGGCGCGAGATCGAACCTGAGGTTCGTGCGGCGATGGATCAGGTTATCGCGACCCTCACCACCCTTGGCGAGTTCCTGACGGCGGTCGTCGATACCCTCACGACAGCTGTCACGACGCTGTGGGAGATCATGGGGGATGACGTCATCAACATCTTCCGTAACTTGTGGTCGACGGTGGCCGGCGTCATGCAAGGCGCGTGGCAAGTCATTCAGGGATTGCTCAACGTTCTCATTGGCATCTTCACCGGTGACTTCGGCAAGATCCGCGAGGGCGTCACTCAGATCTTCCAAGGCTTGTGGAACATCATCGTGTCGATTCTCCAAGGCGCATGGGGAATCCTGCGCTCGATCCTCAGCGGCATCGGCAGCCTGTTCATGGAATCGTTCCGCCGGATCGGCGGGCACGTGAGCCGAGCCATGTCCGGAATCGTGAACTCGATCAGGTCCGCCGGCAGCCGGATGGTCAGCGGGATCCGCTCGGCGATCAGCAGGGCCGTTGGCCTGGCCCGAGGCCTGCCGGGCCGCATCTCGCGCGCCGTCGGTAACCTTCGGAGCTTGCTCTACCGCAAGGGTCGAGATGTCATCCAAGGCTTGATCAACGGCATCCGATCCATGGTGCGCCGCGTCAGGAACAGCATGAGCTCGATCACGCGTGTCATCGGGCGCTTCCTGCCGGGGTCGCCGGTCCGTGAAGGCCCGCTGAAAGTGATCAACAACGGATGGGCCGGCCGCGAGATCGTCCGCCGAGTGGCGTCCGGCATGGAGTACGAGAAGCGTAATCTCCGCGGCGTGTTCAATGACGTCCTCAGCTCCCCGTCGGCGCCGCGTGCCGCGTTGGTCCCCACGGCCGTGTTCGGCGGCCCTGGCGCGGCTAGCGTGTACATCGACATGCGAGAAGCCATCACTCCCGACTCCCGCAACGTCGAGGACTTTGTCGTCCGTGCCTTGCAGAGGGTCGGACGGCGTACAGTCGGCCGTGTGGCGATTGCGGGGAGGCCGCTATGACATTCCCTGTCGGCTTCAAGGTTCAGATGGCGCCTGGGCTCGTCAATCCGTTGTTCGTCCCCGAACACGGACGGATCGACGGCGAGTCTGATCCGCTGACTCACCCCGGTGGGTCGGTAGGATCGTGGAACAACCTCAGTGACATTGAGGTTCGGGTCGACTTCGCCATGAGCGATTACACTCCGGGCTCGGCGTCGTCTGTGCAGCCGCTGTTCTGGCGCTGGTTGAGTGGCTCGACCGGCAACACGGACTATCGACTGTCAGTGTCATTCGACTCCAAGCTTCAGCTTCGTATGCGTTCAGGCTCGTCAGACGTCGTCATCGAGTCCGACCGATCTCTGCTGGCCGAGGAGGGCGAACGCGGCCGAGTTGTCGGGGACCGAATCACGGTGCGGCTCGAGGTGATTGGGATCACGGCGAGCACTGTTCGCGTCATCATGTATCAATCCGCCGTGTACGGTCTTGATTCCGTCAAGTGGCGGGTACTTCACGACCAGGTTCACAGCGTCGCTCGAGTCACGTCGTCCGGAGATCTCGCGATTGGGATTACGGATGACAGCTTCCTGACCAATACTCGTTTCTGGGGAATCCGGATATACGAGAACGGCTCTGTCGTCGCCAATCTCGAGGATATTCCTGGGGGTCAGAAGACGTTCTCGTCCCCGGCGTCCGGGGGCACATGGGGCACGCTGACTGGAACGTCTGAGCTCAACGCGGAATGGCTGACGTTCGGTGAAGGCGACCTGGCGGCCAACAAGGTCATTGCCGCGACGTGGTCGACAGGCAAGCAGGAAGAGCTGTCCCGGGCTGAAGCGTCTACTGCCAAGCTGGTCATCACGAACGACAACAGGCATCTCGACCCTGATTACGCCTCGAGTCCATTCTCGGGCGATCTGCTGCCTCGCGTCCCCATTCGCATCCTGTACAACGACTTCGTGGTGCTGTGGCGCGGTTTCGTCGAGTCGGGGTGGAAGCAGGTCTACCGCCGGCCGGAGACGCTTGAGTGCGAGATCGAGTGCATTGACCTGCTCGGTGTCATCGCCGACGCCCCGATCGTTCGAGATCAGTTCCAATCCCATCTGCTGCTGCACGGCCCGTCCGTGTACCTGACGTACGACAACTTGCTTCCTAGCGGAGAAGTCATCAATCTCGGTCTCGACGGCACGATCGCGACATACGACACTGAGGTTGCGACAGACGGCTCGTCAGCCATGAAGACCCAGGCCGGCTCCGCCTTGCAGATCGATCGCGACCCCAAGGGTTCCAACGGTGTCGTAGAGATCGAGTACCCGCACGACTTGCGCCCCATGACGTATGGATTCTTTGTAAAGATTCCAGAGGATAATGGGGCCAACAACGTCACGCTTCAGATCACTGACGCCGGCACAACGACAGTTCGAGCCACAATCTTTGTACCTAATGGCGGTGGCGGCGCTGATGGTATTCAGTATAACGCCACGTCTGTCGCGCGACATGCAAACAGTGCAACAATAAACGATAACGTGCCGTACTTTGTTATTGTTACAGTAAACTCGTCCGGAAACGTCTCGTTTCGTATCAATAACGCGGCGTTTACATCGTCTGGATCCGGATCTGTTGCTAACAGTTCCGGCCCGTTGGATCTCCACTTTGGAAGCAACAATATCGGCGGAGACCACTTGGCCGGAACGCTCGATGAAACGTTTGTCATTCCGTATAACTTGTTCAGCACCGAACAAGGCGAGTTGTGGGACGCGATAGCCGGCGCGGTCTCCATGCCAGACCGTATCGACGTCTTGATGTGGTCTTCCGGAGTACCAGACTTCCTATACGAGATTGAGGACCGCGCTGACTTCGTAGCGGATGTCGGCGAGGACTCCTACGGCAGCGAGTTCCTGCTCGACGAGCTGGCCGGCTTGATCGCGACTGAGCAGGGCGGCCTGTACTTTGATCACCGCAACAACGTCATCAAGTTCCATCCCCGCCCGTGGCGTGACAGCGCGCCTCCGCCGCAGGAAGGCATCTCAGACGTTGACGGCGCCTCGCCGGCCCCGACGTGCCGAGGCTACAACTGGGACATCACTCCAAACAACCTCGATAACGTGATCAACACGGTTGAGCTCGAGTGGTTGGGCAACAACGGCGAGGCTATCGCTAAGACTGTTCACTACAACCTGCCGAGCATCGAAAGGTACGGCTCTCGGCGCCGTACCATCCCAGTGCGGATCCGAAACTATTCAGAAGCTGAACTAGTTGCGACCGCGGTCTTCGACAGGTTCGCCGAGCCGACGTCACGCGTCAACTCCGTTTCTGTGGACGTTTCAGCAGAAGAGTTCTCGAGCGATATGCTCTTCCTGGAGTTCACAGACACGGTGTCGCTGACGTACACCCCGGGTAATCTCGGGGCGTCGGTCCTTGACACGTTCTGGGTAAACGGTACTTCACATACAGTCAGTGAAGGCCTGTCGTGGGAGACAAAGATATACTTCGTACCCAGATACTGACGAGGTAGTCATGACTGACACCGCACTTATGATCGCTGCGGCCGCTGGAGCAGTCACAGCTGTTCTCACCGCCACCTTCCTTGTCGCAAGATTGGTCAGAGTCATGTACAAGGCTTTCAAGACGATTGTGTTTGGAGGGGCCGAGATGGTCCGCCAATGGAATGGCGATGAGAACGCTCCGAGCATGTACGATCGCATCAATCACATCGAGACTCGGCTCGACGAGCAGAGCGCTCGACTTGACAGGATCAACGAGCAGCTCAGGGCCAACGGCGGGGATACGCTCAGGGACGCCGTCGACAGGATCAGCCGACGATAGGAGAACTCGCGTGTTCATGACCGTTGTCATCGCCACCATCCGCACCGCCGTGCCAGCGCTCGTCGGGCTGTTCGTGGCGTGGCTGGCCGGTCGAGGCGTCAACGCCGATCCGGAGCTCGTCGAGCAGTGGGAGACGGCGATCGTGGCCGGCGCCGCGATCGGCTACTACCTGCTCGTGACCTTGCTCGAGCGACGAGTGCATCCGTCCTTTGGCTGGTTGCTCGGCGCCGACAGCGCGCCGGAGTACCTGCCCCGAGAGCTCACGCGGGCCGCGCGAGAGGACGACGTCTCATGACGGACGATCTGCGAACAGCCCAGACGTGCCAGATGTGGCATGACGCGCTCGAGATCCATTCTCGGGAAGTCGGCGACATCAACGCCCATCTGAAGCACCTGTACCAACTCGTCACCACGAGGTCGTCCGATGCGATCGTCGAGCTCGGCGTTCGTGGTGGTGTCTCGACGATCGCGTGGCTGGCCGGCCTGCAGATCACTGGCGGCCGCCTGTGGGCGATCGACCTCAACGAGGCGCCGCCTCACGTCGCTCACGCCCCTCAGTGCACGTTCGTCAAGGGCGACTCGACGAGTCTCGACGTCGTCGAGCGAGTGTCGGACGAGGTGACGAGTTTGTACAGCAGCGCGGACATCGTCTTCATCGACACCAACCACGACTACGACCTGACGCTTCGGGAGCTCCGCCTGTGGTCGCCCTTGGTCGGTCACGGCGGAGTGATCGTGCTGCATGACACCGCCGTCGAGAAGTTCCCGCACCACTCGATGCAGCGCCTTCCGCCGCAGCCTCCGTTCCCCGTGACTCAAGCCGTCGACAAGTTCCTGATCGAGACACGAGGCGCCTTCAGGATCACCTACGAGACCGATCACTGCAACGGATTGGTGATCTTGACAAGGCTCACCTAGGCCGCCTAGGCCTGCGATGTATCTTGTACGTCATGAACCGACTCCACCTCAGGCCCTATCAGGCTAGAGCACTCGAAGCTATCCACAACGCGTGGGACGCCGGCACACGGTCGCCGGCCGTCGTCCTTCCCACAGGCACGGGCAAGACCGTGATCTTCAGCAGGCTCGCCGCCGACCTGCGTGACGCCGGCCAGCGCGTGTGCGTGATCGCTCACCGAGAAGAGTTGATCACGCAGGCCATCGACAAGATCGAGGCGGTCTCGCCGGGCCTGCAGGTCGGCCGGCTGCAGGCGAAGCACGACGACGTCACAGACGTGACGGTCGCGAGCGTTCAGACGCTCTCGCGTCACACCCGACTCGACAAGCTCGATCCGAGCGTGTTCACGCACATCATCGTGGACGAGGCACATCACGCCGCCGCCGACATCTACACGCGCGTCTTCGATCACTTCAAGACGGCTCGACGCGTGGGATTCTCCGCCACGCTTGCTCGACAGGACAACCGATCGCTCGGCGACGTGTGGGACGACGTCGTGTTTCACATGGACATCCTGCCGGCGATCGCGGCCGGCTATCTCGTCAACGTCCGGGGCTTTTCCGTCGACGTCCCCGAGCTTTCGCTTCAGGGCGTTCAACGAGCCCGTGTCCGTCCGACTGACGGCACTCAGAGTTACTCGATGGACTACAGCAATCACAACCTCGGCCACGCGCTCGAGGCGACTCCCGTCGGTCCCGCAATCGCTCAAGCGTACCGGGCGCACGCCACAAAGCCTGACGGCTCGCTGAGGCGCGGCATCGGCTTCGCCCCGACCAAGGGAGTTTGTGATCAGATCACGAGAGATCTGGTGGCGAGAGGTATCCTCGCCGAGGCCGTGTACGGCACGACCCCCACTGAAGACCGTCTGGCGGCCTACCAGCGGCTTCGAGACGGCAAGATCGACGTGATCATGAGCGTGTCCGTCCTCACGGAGGGATTCGACATGCCGGAGGCCGAGGTCTGCATCGTCGCCCGCCCGACGTCCAATCCGGGCCTGTTCTCCCAGATGGTTGGCCGCGTGCTTCGCCCCTCGCCGTGGACGGGCAAGACGGAGGCGTTGGTGCTGGACGTCCGCGGCGTCGATTCGCGCATGCCACTGGCCACCCTGGCCGATCTGGCCGGCCGGGACGGCGCCACCCTTGCTGAGGGACAGCCGCTGACCGAGGCAGTAGAGAAGATCGCTGGGACCCTGCCGGATCCGATCTCCGGGGAGATGATCGAGGAGTCCGATTGGTCGTCCGAGATGATCAATCTCTTTCAAGGCTCGTCCGCCGCCTGGCTTCAGACGCCGGCCGGCGTGTGGTTCATCCCGACGCGCAAGAACTACGTGTTCCTGTGGCCGGAGAGGTCGCAGCACGAGCTGCTACCACCGAGATGGAAGGTCGGTCTCCGCCCCGTCCGGGGCAAAGGCGGGAGGTGGCTGCAGAGCGGTCTCGACATCGAGATGGCGATGGCGTGGGCGGAGTCCGATGCTGTCGACCTCGACGAGACGATCGCCGCGCGGAACCGACCATGGCGCAAGAAGCGCGCCAGCACCGAGATGAAGGCGCTCGCCACGAGCCTCGGCATCGAGTACGAGGACAACGTTCGTGCCGGCGCGCTGTCGGAGTGGATCACGATCGCGAAGGCGTCGAAGACGTTCGATGGCGCGTACCGAGCAGTGTAGTGTCTGGACTCATGTCTGAGAACACAAAGGCGGCTTCGACCGCGCCCAAGAACATCGCCACCGCCGTCATCATCGTCGAGCACGCCACCGACGCTGAGGCAGTCGCCAAAGCCGTTCAGGACGGCGGCAAGATCGACGTCCGGTACCTTGGCCGGGACGAGCGCGGGCACGTCTACACGGCGATCTCGACCGTCTCGCCTGAGGAGATGAGCGTCCGCGGCCTCCGTGATGAGTTCGTGCGCGCCCTCAACTCGGGCGAGGGACCGGTCGTCACCAACCGCATCCTGCGGATGCACCAGGCCTGACCCGCTCCCTCCGCGCCCCGAGTCTATTCTCATGGAATAGACTCGGGGCGCGTTACTTTGTCCTTATGAACAACGTCGATCGTCTCGCCTGCGCCGTCGATCAGCTCGAGCTTATTGCTGAAGCCACGTACCTGCGCGTCGAAGTGCTGTGCCAAGCGCCGGCCAAGACGACTCGTGAACTCGATAAGCGCCAGCAGCTCGCCTCGCGAATACGCAACGTCGTATCTGATCTGACCTCTGAAGCCAACCGTCTTGATCACTGGAAGGACATCACGTGAGCGATCCCTTTGAGGTCCACGCGGGCGGGTCGCCGGCCGACCAGTTCATCCGCACCCCCGTCAAGCGCGGCAAGTGGGGATGGTACGACATTCCCGACTTCACCACGGGCAAGGCCCGTCTGTGGCAGCGCTCTAGCACGTTCGCTAAGCTTGCGAGTGACACCTTCGCGATCAATCTCTGGGGCAAGCGGATGACGGCGTACGGCATCGGCCGGCGACGAGATCTGTTCGCGCAGGCGGCGTCCATCATGGATCCGGAGAAGCAGAAAGACGATCTCAACAAGATCGCCGAGCAGGCGGTCGAGGCGGCTGAAGCCGGCTCTCGCGCCAACATCGGCACAGCCCTCCACTCCCTGACCGAGCAGCGAGACTTCGGTCTGTCCCCTGTCGTGCCCGACTTCCTCGAGCAAGACGTTGAGGCCTACTCGACTTTGCTCACGCGCTACGGTCTCGCCACCCGTCCCGAGTGGGTCGAGCGAGTCGTGCCGTGCACGCAGTGGGACGTCGCCGGCACGTTCGATCGGATCTTCGAGCTCACTCGTCCCTTGACGATCACGATGGACACCGGAGACGAGAAGCACATCGAGGCCGGCAGCCTGCTAATCGGCGACCTGAAGACGGGTAAGGATCTCTCGTACGGCTGGCAAGAGATCGAGGTGCAGCTCACGACGTACGCCTGGGGCGACGCGCTTTGGGACACGGACAAGCTCGTCTACGAGCCGATGCCGAAGGTCCGCACCGATGTCGCGCTCGTCGTTTGGGTCCCGGCCACCAAGGGGACGGCGACCCTGTTCGGCGTCGACCTGAAGGCCGGCCGCAAGGCCGCCGACCTCTGCGCCTCGGTGCGATCCCACCGCCGGCTGAAGCCTCGACCTCGTGAGGTGGGCATCGCGTCGAAGCCGAGTGGCGGACTCGGCGTTGTCGCGGAAGCTGCCTTGCGAAAGGCCGAGACACGAGACGATGTGATGACGGCGTGGGGCGAGATCCGGAACCGAGGGTACGACCAGAACACGCTCAAGCGCCTCGCCGAGTTGGCGAAGAGGCGGCACGCCGAGCTGGACATCTAGGGTACGATGTCCAACGCAACGTCCACCGAGCACGAACGGAGAACAGAGTGAGCTTCGACGATCCCTTCAGCACCAACACGGGACTCGACAACATCCAGGACCAGAAGGACAGGCTGCTGCTGGTCACGCCCCGCGAGAAGATCACCAAGAAGACCAAGTACAAGGACGCGCAGGACGTCGTGGTCGCCGACTACGTCGTGCTCGACGGCCCCGAGGCCGGCTCGACGTACGAGGGCGTCAACGTCTTCAACGCCCCGCTCGTGGGTACGCTCGAGAAGCGCATCGGTCGCGAGAAGCCGCAGCTGCTTGCCCGCCTGGGGACGCGCGAGAACACCAAGGGCGAGAAGCCGGTTTGGGTGTTCATGGCGGTGTCCGAGGACGACGTCAAGGCCGCCCGCAAGTACCTCGCGGACCAGGCGGAGAAGGCCAAGGCCGAGGACCCGTTCGCTGTCTGATGTCCGCTATCAATGAAGAGGAGATCGTGGCGTGCCCCCGCTGCCGGCGGGAGTACGTCGCGATCGTCCTCCGTCCCCACTGCTCAAGCCCGACGTGCAACTGGTCACAACTCCCCTGCGCCAGTAAGCACCACGACGTCCGCTACGTTCGACTCCCGAAGGGACAATCGTGAACTTGTTCGAAACCGTCCTCATGATCTTACTGACAGTGGCGACCGTCGGTCTCACCGCCGCGCTGACCATGGTCGCGTCGTCACGCCGTGACATGGCCCGTCACGTCGAATCGCTCACCGATCTGCTCAATCAGACGTCCGCCAAGCTTGCTGAAGCCAACGAGCGGCACGCGGACATGGTCGAGACCATCGATCATCTTCAGTCGCGCGTCAGCAGCGTGGCGTCGCCGCCGGCCCCCGAGATCATCGTGCCCAATCCGGCGACCTTGCCAACCGACCACTTGAGCGCCGTCTTCGCCGCCCAAGAGGAGCTGCAGCTCAGCGCGTACGGGATCGACGTGGCGTCTCTCGAGACATCCACCCGCGTCGAGTACATCAAGCACAACGTGCTCGCGCTGCTCGACGAGGTCCACGAGACACTGCGCGAAGTGGGGTGGAAGCCGTGGAGCCAAGACGCCTTCATCAACGAGGAGGCAGCGCGTGACGAGCTCGCTGACGTCATGCTGTTCGTCACCAACCTGTGTCTTGCGCTCCGCCTGTCACCTGGCGACCTGCGGCGGCGCGTCGAGGCCAAGCAGGACGTCAACCGTCAGCGCGCCGCGGCAAGGGACGCCGGCGAGACGAACACGCGCGCGTCCCGCCCCAGCCTGATCGGTCACGTGCCCCCGCCGGCCGTCATGGCGCGCCCCGAGGAGACCGAAGACGAGCCGGAGGACGAGCGAGTGGTCGAGGACGAGCCAGACCCGCTCGGCGACACCTGGGTGCTGCCGGCGGTGTCAGAGGACGAGATGGAGCACCCGTCGATCTTCGACGACATGGTGATCTCCCGGTCCGGCATAGACGACACGGTGATCGAGACGGACGAGGACTATCGCCGAGGGATCGACGAGGCATACAGAAGGATTCTGGCCTAGTACGATCTATCCATACGGAAGCCCGCCGAAACCGCCTGCAGAAGGTGGACGGCGGGCTTCCGTCATTCTGAGGGAGGATCTGCTCCATGACGCTCGTTCACACTCACAACCTCTTTGCCGGGGCCGGCGGCTGGGAGCTCGGTCTCGAGATGATCGGGGTGCCCCGACACGCCACAACCGGGATCGATCCTCGACCCAAGTTCGTCGAGTGCCGGCAGGCGGCTGGGCTCGAGACAGTCGTCGCCGAGGTCACCGAGGTCCCGATCGATAGCCTCGCCGAGCACAGGCTGTTCCCTCGCACGCTGCTCGTCGGGCAGCCGCCGTGCCCGACGTTCTCGGTGGCCGGCCTCGGGTCCGGTCACAGGGACGCCGAGCGGATCTCATCCGCCTTGGCCGAGTACGCCTCCGGCGGCTCCCCCGACGTGTCGTGGGAGGACTCGCGCACGCAGGGCATCCTCGAGCCGATGCGGTACATCTCGGCCGCCCACCGCGCCGGCACGCCGTACGACTACGTCATCCTCGAAGAGGTGCCGCCGGCCATGACGGTGTTCAACGAGTACGCGTCGCACCTCCGCGACCTCGGCTACTCGGCGTCCGCCCGCGTGCTCTCGATGGAACAGTACGGGCTGCCTCAGACACGCCGCCGGGCGTTCCTCATGGCGTCCCTGCACGACGAGGTGGCGTGGCCGGCACCGACGCACCGCTCGTACTCGTCGCGCCGGAAGCGCGACGAGTTCCTGCCGGACGAGGAGTCGCTGCTCCCCTGGCTCACAATGAGCGATGCTGTTGGCTGGGGCTGGACCCGCCGGCCGGCCCAGACCATGACGGTCGTCGGACCGCTCACGTCGTGGTCGCAGCCGCAGGACATCTACAGCCGGGGCGTGCTCACGAACGGCTGGGTCGACAATCCTCGTCAGATCACCCGCCCCCGTGCCGACACCGGCAAGCTCGGGGTGTACATCAAGCCGAGGGGATTCGAGATCGGCGTGATGCAAGGCTTCCCCATCGACCACCCGTGGGCCGGCGCCAACTCCCACCAGTTCCAGCAGTCCGGCTCGGCGATGCCGCCGATCATGGTGGCGCACCTCGCCCGAGCGCTCGGCATCGGTGAGCAGCTTCCGCTTGAGACGCCGCTGTACGACCGACAGACCGTGCTCGACTACGAGACGAAGACCATCCGGCCGCCCAAGCGGAAGGCGGCAGCATGAGCGCGGCGGACCGGGCCAAGGGATCACGCCTCGAGTCGGTCGTCGCCGCTCGACTGGCCGAGCTGGTTGACGACCGGATCGAGCGTCGAGCCCGGACGGGCGCGAAGGACAGGGGCGACATCGGCGGCGTGCGGCATCGAGGGCAGCGCGTCGTCATCGAGTGCAAGAACCACAGCCGGCTCGAGCTGAGTACGTGGAAGAGGCAGGCGGAGACCGAGGCCGGCAACGACGACGCCGCCATTGGCGTCATCGTGCACAAGCGCTACGGCGTCAGCCTCAACCGCCCTGGCGAGCAATGGGTGACCATGACGGTCGATGATCTCGCGTGGCTGCTCGGCGCCGATCTCGACGCCGAGTGACGACAACGCCCCGCCGACCGTGTAGTCGACGGGGCGCTGTCGTATGCGTCAGCTGCTGCTGTACGCGTACCTGATCTCGGTCTCCCCCGGCACAATGACCGTGACGTCATCGATGCCGTTCGTCGTCCGCATCTCGAAGACGATCTCAATCAGGCCACCGAAGCCGATCGGGCCGGCGTACAAGGCACGCATGTGCCGGTTCGACAGGTCCGGCAGCCTGAACGCGATCGAGTGGTGACGCTCGAGCTTGCCGATCAGGCCGGGGAGGTCGGCGGCGGTCGCGGTGTTCTCTGTGCTGTTCATGGGTACACCTTACCACGCTAGAGCAGCGTGTCCAGTTCTCGCGAAGGCTGGACACCCCGCTCTAGCATGGTAAGATGTACCTATCAGCACGGAGGAGGTGAGACGATGCGAGTGATCTTCCTGATCGCGGCCCTGGTGGTCGCGGTTGCGGCCCTGGTGGTCGCGATCGTGATCTGACCGACTGAAGGCCGCCCCGGTCTCGACCGGGGCGGCCTTCGTCGTTTCAGGGTATCTTCGTGAGTATGGCTGATCCCTCGTCTTCGGTAGTGGCTGCCGACGCCGTCCCTGACTTCACCGATGGTGTTCCGCTGTTGTTCGACGTCGGTGAAGAGGAGGACGCCTCGCCGTGCACCGACCATGAGGAGTCCGAATGACGTACCGGGGCTTCGTGAGCCGAGCAGAGTTGGGCCTGATGGCGCCGCGTGCCCGGTCCACGAACATCGAGCCGGAGCGCGGGGGCGTGGCGATCCACTACGCCGGCCCGGCCCAGCGCGTGAGTACTCACGCAAGCTGCGTCAACCGCTGGCGCAGCTACCAGAGGCATCACATGCACCAGAACGGATGGGTGGACATCGCCTACACGATGGGCGCGTGCCGGCACGGCTTCCTGCTCGCCGGCCGAGGCGCCGGCGTCCGCACGGCCGCCACCGGGCCGGCCAACGGGACCTACTACGCGATCTGCGGCATCATCGGCGCCGGCGAGTCCCCAACAACCGACATGTACGACGCCGTCATCGCCGGCATCATCATGCTGCGACGTGAGGGATCGGCCGGCGATCGCGTGCGGCCGCACAGTGACTTCATGAGCACCGCGTGCCCTGGCAACTACCTTCGCCACAAGGCTCGTGTATGGGACAATCAGCCGCTCGCTATCGGAAGTGAGGATCCACTCATGGCTCTTGAGCCTGAGGACGTTGACCGTATCGCCCGCCGAGTCTCGACCATCCCGCTCGAGGAGTACAAGCTCCGTCACGAGGACGGAACGGAAGCGCCTCGCCAGGACGGCACGATCGCTCAGTCCGGCTTCACCATGCTGCGCCTGACAGACATCGCCGCCACGTACGCTCGAGCAAACGCGCAACGAGGCCGGGCGTTCGACATCTACCGGCGCGAGAGTGATCACGCCATCTACGCGATGGCTCCCGGCTATGCTCGGCACATCATGCCCGACGAGTGGCGGAGCCTGAGCCAGATCTACGACGTGCAGGCCGAGCTCAGCGACGACGACATGGACATCATGATCGACTTCTACTCGAGCGACCTCGACAGGGACAGGTGACAGCACGAGCGCCCCACCCCGAACCGGGGTGGGGCGGGGCGCTCGGCCGCGGGGCCGCCGCTACGCGCTGTTCACATCCAAGGGAACTGAGTGGAGGGAGTCACCCAGGACGTGCCGTCATCGGTGCTCCGGTGGCGCCCCGAGTGGCCGGCGGGGAGGCCACAGTAGCTGTAGTTCTCGCGGGCGGTCCCGAAGTAGCGGACCTTCTCGTTTCCGCACGTCTGGCCGCACCACGAACAGCCGTTCGGGTTGGTCTCGCCGGCAGGGACGTGGGGGCAAGTGCCGTGGCCCATGGGTGTTCCTCCTTCAGAGACGACGGTGCTCGTTGGCAGTGCACATGCGGCACACGCCCGACGAGGTGGCGGTCAGCAAGTTGCACTCGCACTTGGTGCAGCTGCAGTAGTGGTAGTCGATCGGCGTCAAGATCGTGGTCTCTGTGTTGTTCATAGGTACATCTTACCATGCTCCAGCGGCGTGTCCACTCTCGAGAGTGTGACCTACACCGCATCCGGAGACGGTCTCAGGACTGGACACGCCGCTAGAGCGTGGTAAGATGTACCTATGAACACGGAGAACAGCACAGAGACCGACACCCCCGCGACGATCCGCGAGATCGCCTTCTTGATCCACTTCGATCGGGGCGAGCGCTTCATCTCGGGCGAGACCACCCGCGAGCTCACCAAGTTCGCGGACGACGTGGCCGCCGACATGGGCGATCCGAAGTTCGTCTGGGTGGACCGCAAGACTCGGGAGCTCACCCCGGAGGCCGCCGAGTACATCTGCGAGACCTACGGGGTCTGACCGACCACCGAGCGCCCCGTTCCCCCAAAGGGGAGCGGGGCGCTTTCATGTGCCGGCACGTGAGAACTCACTCTGCGAAGGACTGGACGTGGCGAGTGAGCATGGTAAGATGTACTCATGAACATCACGGAGGACACCGCTCAGATCACCAAGGCAATCCAGAACATGTACCGCTACCTGGACGTGCCGGCGGACATAGCCAACGACGCCACCGAGATCGCCGCGCCGATCGTGGCCGGCGAGTCCGACTTCGAGCGCGCGATGACGACCATCCTGATCTCGGCGTTCGACCGCATCGCGGAAGAGCACGGTCACACGAACCGCTACCGCAACAAGGAGTACGCCGACCTCGCCACGGCGCACTGCCTGACGCCGCCGGCCGCGCCCCACAGGTCGCGCGGGTACGAGGACGTCACCTACGTCAAGGGGACCGACTCGGACCTTGAGGCTTTCGCGCTCGCCATGTACCCCAAGAAGCCGACCGGCGGCGTGCTCATGGTCATGCTGTGCGGCTGCGAGAAGCCGCGCCGTCTGCGCATCGCCCCCACGGTCGCCGCAGCCGGCGCGATCACCTGCGGACTGTGCAAGCGAGAGTTCCTGCCCACCGCGTGAGCGTGGTAAGGTGTACTCATGAACGCTACCGCTGCCAATGGAAACCGCCGCGAGCTCGCCGGCCAGTACGCCACCGTCTCGGGCATGTCCGGGTACTTCATCATCGTGGACGTCACCATGACGGACATCCACGTCAAGCACATCAACGTCGACCGTCACCACGGCGTGCTGCGGATCACGCCCGACCGCACCGCCCAGGTGCTCGCCTTCCCGCGAGTCGACGTCACGCTCGTCCACCCGAGCAACGTCACCATCTGAGTCACAGTACGTTCTCCTAGCTCTGCCGTGATGCCGGCACGCCTGCCCGTTCGAGTCGGGCCAGAGCACGCACTGCTTCACTCCGCCATCCCTTGAAAGGACCACCACCATGTCTGACTACGCCAACCCGAACACGTCCTCGGAGCCGCCGACCTACACGCCGACGGCCCCGGCAAAGCGCTTCAGCCGCACGAGCATCTTCACGATCATCGCGACCGCTCTCGTCTTCGGGAGCTGTGGTGTTGCCGTCGGCGGTGGGGACACAGAGGACGAGTCTCCGGAGCCGGCGCCCACGGTCACCGAGACCGTGACGGCCGAGCCCGAGCCGGCACCTGAGCCCGAGCCGGCGCCTGAAGCGGAGCCAGCGCCCGAGCCGGAGCCGGCGCCCGAAGCGGAGCCGGCACCTGAGCCGGAGCCGGAGACGGCGGCCAGCTCGTTCGGCGATGGTCAGTTCATCGTGGGCGAGGAGATCGCCCCCGGCCGCTACCGCACCGCTGAGCCCGCCGAGAACATCTCGGGCACGGGCTGCCTGGTCGTGATCGATGACAACACGCTCGACGTCTTCGAGTGGAACATGGAAGGCGCTACCATCATCGACATCGACGAGAACAAGGTCGGAGAGATCCTGGACTCGACCGACTGCGGCACGTGGGTCCCGGCGTGATCTTCCTGACGCGGGGACAACGACAACAACAAGGAGAACACGTGAAGATCACTTCGCCCATCGTGGCGACCCTGCTGGCGGCGGTGGGCATGCTGTTCGCCGTTCCCGCAGCGGCGACCGACATCGAGACGGCGGAGCCGGCCCCAAAGCCTCGCCTCAACCTCACCTTCATCTGCTTCGTCGACCCTGAGGAGCACGACGAGCCGATCGCCGTCGAGCAGGCGGCCGGCGGGCTGTTCGACGTCGGCGAGTACGTGTTCAGGGTGCGCGAGCGTGACGGTCTGGCCGGCGCCACCGGGGTCGAGGTCCGCCTCGGTGACGGCGACCCGATCGACGGGGCGCCCGACACGATCTCGGCCGACGAGACCATCTACGTCGCGCTGCCCAAGGGAGCTGGGTACACGGTCTACTGGGACGGCGGGGACAAGGGAGTTGCCTCGAGCAACGAGTCGCAGGCCTGCACGGAGTTCGTGCCGGAGCCGGAGCCGGAGCCCACTGCCACCGAGACTCCGAGTCCTACCGTCACGAGCGAGCCGGTGCCCACGGTGGATCCGCCGGCTGAGGACTCGCCGGTGGAGACGGTCGAGCCGAGCGAGACCGTTCGCATCCCGACCGCCGTCCCCGCCGGTGGGGAGCCGCCGGAATACGACGGAAGGCGCGAGGGAGTCCTCATCGGCCTCGGTCTTGCCGCCCTGTTCGGTGGCGGCCTGTTCATGGCAATGCGCCAGAGGTTCCGGAGCTGACCGACTGACGCCGGCATAGACAAACGCCCCCGAGACCGTAACGGTCTCGGGGGCGTTTGTCGTTCGCCCTGCACCCTGCACTGCTCGTCCTGTCCATCCCGAATAGGACGGAGGCAATCGTACTACGCGCCGTGCACCCGACAGTCCGGTTCGCGTCCACCTCGAATCGTGCACGTGCAGTCACCGCCGTGCTCCGGGCTCGTGACACGGGGGTCGATCGGGAGCGTCACGCGTGGCGGCCACGTCCATTCGGGGTCGGGCCGGTAGTGCGAGTGGTACGCCTGACGAGTGTGATCCGTGGCCGGCGGCCGCGACGAGACGGTGGCGGACCGCACCGGGACCTCGAGGGCCGATCCCACCTCGTCCGCCAGACGGGCGGCGAGGTCGTCGTAGGTGTCGTAGCACGCCGCCACCTGTGGGCCTGGGACCTCGATCAGCAGGCTCACGAACAGCGGTTCCTCCGGAAGCGACATCGGTGTGATTCCCTTTCGTCGGGCGGTCGGCGTAGATAGTACAGTGCACCCTCTGGCTCGTCTACGATGGCCTACTTCGTCCCGCACCCGCCCGCTGTTGAGAGGCATCTCGCATGGAAGCACACCTGCACGAGATCACGCGCCGGCCCGAGCACGATGACGTGCTCACAGCGCACGCCGTCGACTTGGACATCGCCGATCGACTGTCGATCCACTCCGCCTCGAAGGGCATCACCATCCCGTGGCCGGACGGCGCTGGCGGGCACGTGATGGTCGGCCGCCTCGATGACCAGCACCGGGACGAGGGAGTGCCGAAGTACATCTGGCCGGCCGGTCAGACGACCTTCCCGGCCGTCTGGCGGTCAGGGCAGCCAGAGGCACCCGTGGTGGTCGTCGAGGGCACTCTGCAGTCCCTAGCGGCCCTATCGGCCGCGCCTGAGGCCTGGGGCGTCATCGGGATGAACGGCTGCGACGGGATCCACGGCGCCTCGGGTGAGATGTCGTGGGCGAGAGGCCGAGACGTCACCATCGTGTTCGACGCCGACGTCACGACGAACTCTCGCGTCGCCGAGGCGGCCGGCCGCGTGACCCGGCAACTGCTCGTGAGCGGAGCCTCGAGCGTGTCCATCGGGCGCGTGCCGGCACGCCTGGTCGTCGGGGAGAAGGACGGTCTCGATGACGCGCTGGCCCGCGTCAAGGGCTACGAGCGCGCCGAGGTCATGCACGAGATCGTCTCGACGGCCACGCGCTCTCGGATCACTCCCGGGGTGGGCGAAGGCGTCATGACAGACTCGGTCGTCGCGGCCGAGTTCGCTCAGGCCTGCCTCATCGACCGTTACCTGCGCGTGGCCGGCCTGGGATGGCATGTGTGGACGGGCGCGGTGTGGCAGAAGGCGACACAAGACGAGGTCGTCGAGGTGATGCGGCAGTGGGTGCTCAGCAAGCGGTCGGAGGCCAAGCGTGAGGCGGCCAAGCACGCGAAGCGAGGCTCGGCGGCGCAGACGGACGAGCACCGAGCGGCAGCGCAGAAGGCGGAGGACGACGCCAACGCCACAGCCAAAGCATGGGAGAAGTACCAGACGGCGGCCCGCGTCAACGCGGTCACACAGCTCGCCGGTGGTACCGAGTACGTCTACGAGCCGGCCGGCGGGATGGACGCGCACCCGGACCTGCTGAACGTCCGCAACGGCGTCGTCAACCTGCGCACGGGTGAGCTCGGCGCGCATGACCCGGCGCTGCGGATGACCAAGATCGTGCCGACGGACTACCGGCCCGAGGCGACTCACCCGGATTGGGACCTCGCGCTAGAGGCGGTCCCGGTGGACGTCCGGCCGTGGCTGCAGCTCAGGCTCGGACAGGCGTTGACCGGCTACGTGCCCGACGACGACGCCATGCTCGTCATGGACGGCCGGGGCGCGAACGGGAAGAGCACGCTGTGCGATGCCGTGCGGTACGCGCTGGGACGCGACGACGCCTACGCCGTTCTGCTCGGTCACCGAGCGATCCTGGGGGATGCGAGCCAGCACCCCACCGAGCTCATGACGTTGCGCGGGGCCCGGATGGCGTTCGTCGAGGAGCTGCCTGAGGGTCACCGACTCAACATCACGAGGCTCAAGACCCTCGTCGGGACCTCGACCATCCGGGCTCGCCTCATGCGGCAGGACGAGGTCGCGTTCGACACGACGCACTCGATGGTGATGAACACGAACTACTTGCCGATAGTCGACGAGACCGACCACGGCACCTGGCGGCGCCTGAGGCGCGTGCGGTTCCCCTACGTCTTCCGGCCGGCCGAGGCGCCGCTGGAGGCGGGCGACGAACGCCACGGGGACGCTGGCATCAAGCTGCGCCTGCAGCGGGGAGAGGCCGGCCAGCACGAGGCAGTGCTCGCCTGGCTCGTCGACGGCGCGATGCGCTGGTACGCGCAAGACCGGCAGATCGGTCCCGACGCGCCGACGGTGGCACGCGACACGTACGAGTGGCGGGCGCAAGGCGACCCGCTGATGCAGTTCGCCGACGAGCATCTTGTGTTCGAGACAGAAGCCAGGATGCCGCGCGGGCTGTTCCATCAGGTGTTCAACGAGTTCTTGACGGCGCGCGGACATTCGCCGTGGAGCGCTCGCCTGGTGACTCAGAGGGTGCGCGACCACAGCCACTACCTTGCGCACAGAGTGAAAGAGGCTGAGACGTACTACAACGGGGTGAAGACGAAACTCTGGCTCAACGTGCGACTTCGGGGGAGCCAGGACAAAGATCAACAACAGGGCGATCAAGATCAACAACTCGCAAACAGCGTGGTGGAGCACATGGAGCAGGACGCTTGTTACCCTGGCAGTGAATCCCCTCCCGTAGAGCTAACAAGCGTCCTGCTCCAAGCGCACCATTCGAGTTCTCGCGAGATGATCAAGCCCCCTGAGGCGATTGCACAGAGTGAGGTTCGAGTGGTACAAAGTGCTATGCGACAGGCGGACGTCACGCTGCCGGACGGCATGCTCGCCTTCGATCTCGAGACCGCCGGCAAGGGACTCGACATGTGGCGGGACCGCTCGGACGACTTTGTCCGTCTCGCCGGCGTGCTCGAATCCGACCGCCTCACGGTTCTCGAGTCGCCCGTCGACACGCTCGCCCGTCTCGCGGCCCCTGGCGGCCCTGTGTTCGTGAACCACAACATCATGAGTTTCGATCTCGTCGCGCTCGCGTCCCGGCGACCGGACGTGGACCTGTACGAGCTCGCGAAGTCGGGCCGTGTGCTCGACACGATGATCGCGTGGGTGCTCGCCAATCCTCCGACCGCCGGCACGGACCCCGGGCGAGTGCTCAAGGCGTTCTCGCTGGACAACATCGCGAGCCGGTTCCTCGGTCACGGCAAGCAGGGCAGCCTTCACGAGCTCGCACGCGAGTTCGGTGGTTACGGCGAGATCCCGTTGGACGATCAGCGCTACCGCGATTACGCGATGCGGGACGTCGAGATCGTCGGCCACCTGGCCGCCACGCTCTCGGCCCACGGCGCCGATCTCGCCGACCCCTACGTGAAGCGTGAGCACGAGGTCGCCGGTATGGCGGCCTACATGAGGCTCAACGGGTGGCGGATCGACACCGAGCTGCTTCGCGAGCGGATCGAGGCCGGCCAGCGTCGCCGGCACGACATCATCGAGTGGCTGCACAAGCGCCATGGCATGCCGCTCGGTGGTTCGGCGCCCCAGCGCAGTGACGCCGGTCGAGACGCCATCGATCGCGCGTTCTCGTCGCTCGGCTACTCGCTGCCCCGGACCGACTCGGGCAAGCCGAGCTCGGCCAAGCTGGTCATGGAGTCGATCCGTGATTCGCACCCCGGCACGCCTCTGGCCGAGCTCGCTGAAGCTATCCTCGCGCTCAACGGGGTGCGGACGATCTACGACACCATCGAGCGCTGCCTCGTGGGCGATCGCGTCCACCCGGAGATCACGATGTACCAGTCGAGCGGCCGTTGGAGCATCACCGAGCCCGGCCTGACGGTCGTCGGCAAGCGAGGTGGCCGGCACGTCGAGCGCAGCGTGTTCCTGCCCGAGCCTGGTCACGTCATCATGGCGGCGGACCTGAGCCAGATCGACGCTCGAGCTGTGGCGGCCCACTGCGGCGACCCGGGGTACGCGGCGCTGTTCGGCCCCGATCGCGATCTGCACGGCGAGATCGCTAAGACGGTATGGAAGGCGAGCGAATCCGATCCTGACTGGAAGCTGACGCGGTTCCGGGCCAAGGCGATCGGCCACGGGTGGAACTACGGCATGGGGCTCGAGAAGCTTGCCGAGATCGCCGGAGACCGCGATGTCGCCGAGCAGTTCGACCACGCCATGCGCGAGAACTACCCGGGCCTGGTGGCATGGAAGAGGCACGTGTCAGAGGCCGGCGAGAATGGCCAGAGACTGGCGAACGCCTGGGGGCGGCCTCTACGCCCCGACCCTGAGCGCTCGTGGACACAGGCGCCCGCTCTGATCGGCCAGAGCACCGCCAGGGACGCGATGTGCCAGTGGCTCATGAACGCTGTCGACGGCGACTCGAGAATCGCCGGTATGCTGCGCGGCATGGTGCATGACGAGGTCGTGCTCTCGGTCCCCGTGGAGCTTGAGGCTGAGGTCGCCGATCACCTCATCGCGAGCTTGCCGGCGCCGTTGCAGGTGGGCAATGGTCCTGAGGTTCCCGTGCTCGCCGAGGTGAGCCCGACCGGTCGCGACTGGGGCGAGGTGTACGAGAAGTAGGCGAAACGACGAACGCCCCCGGGCCGCTGCTCCCGGGGGCGTTCGCTGTGGCGGGAGACCGGCCGTGCCATATGTCAGCACGGAGAACAAGGCCGGCCGGTCTTAACCGCTAAGTGCAAAGTACAGTAACGAGCTATGGATGCACAGCCTGAGCGCCAGCTCGTCGACCCCGGGGACCTGCTCGGGCTCGTCGAGATGGCGCAGATCTACGGCAAGTCGAGCCAGTACGTGTGGAACCGGCGCCAGAAGAGACGCATCATCATGCCGATCGCCAGGGTGAGGGCGACTCCTCTGTGGCACCGACCTGACGTCATCGCGTACATCGAGCAGACCGAGGCGGAGGGCCCTGAGAAGACGGCCCGTCTGGAACGCGCCCGCACGGTAGCCGGCCCTGGTCTCGATGCCCCGGCCCGTAGCAGCACCCCTGCCTGAGAGGCCGGCTCGTGGCTACCTCCCCTACAGCATGGCGTCAGGTTGACCCCACTCGATGGACTCCCCAGCAGAGGCGCCGCGCCTACTCCTCTAAGGAGTGGGCTCAGGCGTCTGCTGCTGCCAAGCGTCGGGCCGGCATGAGATGCGAGCTGTGCGGTAGCACCTACCGATTGGAGACAGACCATGTGGTGAGGCCTGAGGATGGTGGCTCATTCCTTGATTCGCAGAACCTCAGATGTCTGTGCAAAGACTGTCATCAACGCAAGACGAGTTACTACGCGAGAGTGAGACGAGGATCGGTCAGCGATAGGCATGACGCCTCGCGTTGTCCGAAGTGTCGTTCTGGGATGGTGTACGCGCGGGGTCTTCATAGACTGCGGCGGGTGCCCGAATGATCTTTAGGAAGGGGTCCCGGGAGAC
>JGI12048J13642_10484694_pt1 | contig 36776 bp, 48 predicted proteins | sample ElkSlonscriptome_16_FD_13642 | JGI IMG/M metagenome (IMG submission 13642)
GGTTATTTAGCTGGCTTGCTTCGTCGGAAGAGCCACCAGCTAGCTGGACTTTTCCGTCAGCTTGCATTTTTAAAAGCCATGAATTGAATTTGTCACGGGGTACACTTTCGCCTAATTGTCTTCTTACTTCATAAATGTAAACTCCTCCACTTTCCGAACGCTTAGGCAGATCAGCCATGGCATTATAAACTAAACCCTCGAATTCATCTTGGTTTGTTACCGAATGGTATTTTCTTTTCTGATCTTTAGGTAAAGATGCCTCATAGCTGTTCCGTGGCTTAGTTTTTGTCTGTTTTTTGGTTGCTTGCTCTTTCGCTTTTTCTTCAGCCTGCCCCCTCAATCCTCCCTTAGTTTTGCGAGGCTTGAGTAACCCTGCCTCTCTAATGTCTTTCCCTTTCCGCTTGGCTTCAATCGCAGCCGCCAACACGCTCTTACGTGCCTTATGGGAGAGGGTGTCTATATCGATTCCCTCCTTTTGGGCTATCTCCTGCAACTGAGATACCCGCTTATTCGCTAGTCCACCGCCTCCCCGACTACCTCCCCGGCTGCCACCACCAGAAGTCCATCTTCCCCTGGCATCTCTGGGCTGATTGCGATTATAGTCTTCTCTCCAGTCATCGGGCAAATGCTTACTGATACCCACTACCCGACCATCAATTTTGAGGTGGTAGCGTCCGGTAACTGATTTAACAACGGTAGTAGTCATGGCTTATGATATTTACTTCAAGATACTTTTCTAATTTCTAGTTCGCAAGTCCATCCACTTGTTGCACTTAATCTGTGAGTTACTTTTTCTATTTGAAATTTACCATTATCATTGGCATTGTCGAAGCTAAATAAGGTTAAATTGTTTTTGGCTGAATAATCATAATCACCCTCGATATTTATTATTCCGGTATGGCGAAATCGATTAGTTTCTTTGAGCGCTCCACTGCTACGCCTTAATGCTGAATTAAGAGAGGCGTAGTATCCTTCTTGCCTTAAATCCAAATAATCATTATTGGGAATATCAGTATCATTTACTGTGCCATTGCCGCTATCGTATAAAGCAAAAGCCTGACGATAAGTCCCTTTTACTTTTTGAGTAAAACGAGCGCTGATGCAGTCAGTCGGTGAAAGTATACCCGCGCTCGCAGCCGCTTCTAAATCAGAAAAATCTTCAAAATATAAATTGCCAAATTTAAATCTAAAAGCATAACCGTAATCCTTGGCGAGCGCGTCTAACAATGCAGCGTACCCGTTGTTACTTGTTACCTTGGGCAAATCAGTTGTATTGGGAGCTGTGCCAGCAATTATTGTACTGATATTTCCAATAAGGGTTAGGCTGAAATTACTGGCGATTTGGGAAACAATTAAATTAAGCTGTTGGTTTGTGTAAGTTATTTTTTCTTGTGAGTTAAGAGATAAGTTGTAATCGTAGGATTGAGCGCCGACTCTTACCGTGTCAGGGGCGTAATTGCGCTCTGGATAATCACATTTGTGTGTTCCGGTATTAAACTCGCTTGAATCGCCTTCATATTTAAATTTAACCTCAATTGAATCGCCTTCTACAGGAATGTCCGTGGCTTGGGCATCGAATTCAATTTCTAGAATAGACGCGCCACCTGTAATTGTTTCAGTGTAGCTAAGGCTAGTGACATTGGGAGCGAGTGTTGTGACTTTTTGTACTGAGTTAACGACAAAGCTGCTAATGATTGGTTCTTTTGGGGGTAGTCCCGTTGGGGATTGTAAAAATTCTGCTGTAACATTTAAAGTGTCTGTTTGCGACCATCGTATTGATTGTATTACATAGTCACCATAATTGGTTCCTTTGATGGTAAGGGTATAAAAAGTGTAGTTATCTGCGAGCGTCCTTAAAGTGTCTAATCGTTGCTGCGGATTAGTATTGTAAACTTTACTGAATCGTAGTCTTAAAGTAATTTGTATTAAATCATCTTCTCCGTCTTGTACTTTGGGAAAATTCTGTAATCTGGCAATTTCATCGGTGGGATAGGTCAGCGCTTCTTGCATTAAATCAAGAAATTCCTCTTTGGCAAAATCAAATAATCCGTAATTTCCAATTGCGCTCGCAATCGGAGTAAAATCACCAATTGCTGTTGTTGGTGTTGTTTGGGTGAATTCTATTCGCGCTCGCGAGCGCCCTAAAGAGTCAATTTGGCGGTCAACACTGCTAATTGCGAATTTTCCCCAGTATTTAGTCCCAACGTAAAAATCACCCTTAATTCGCGACAGTGCTAGATTGTTCAATGCTGTAAATCGGGTCTCATTCTCAAATGTAGCGGATATAACGATGGTTTCTCTAGACTTAGACGCTATCTGTAGTGTGGTGTAGTTGCGGATTTTATCTATTTTTTGGTAGGGGTAGCGGATTGAACCCGCGAGCGCCGTAATCTCGGAGCTGTCAAAGTTAAATGTGTGGAATGAAGCGATTGTAGTCATAGATGGTAACGGAATAAGACAATTCTTTAACTACGGATATCCGCAGTGAGGCTTAAGCTCTGCCGCGATTAAGACGCGATTGCGCTCGCTCTATCAATTCCAGGAGTTCGCGATCGCTTCTCCTCAATACATCCAAAATCCAATCATCTCCCCTGTCAGTCGCACCACCATTAATTTGGATGGTGCGATTATCATTGATAACGATCCCACCTCCACCCGCGCTCGCGCCTGCAGGGACAGGAACGGTTAACTGATTTCGAGCTTGTCCCAACGCGCCAGAAAAAATTGATGCTGCATTACTTTGGGCAAATCCTTGGGAAAAGTTTTGTAACGTAGCTGTTCCCGCGCTCGCCAAGTTAGCTAGAGGAGAGGAGCGATCGCGTGGCTCGGAACCGGGTAGCAAATTTCTAAACGCCTGGAGTTGGGACTTAAACCAAGCGATAGCCGAATCAAACCGCGAGCGCATCCCATCAACCAAGTTTCCAATTGCAGCCGCGCCCGCGTTCCACAAGCTTGTCCCCCAGCTAGAGATAGTCTGGGTTATCGAAAATAATGCAGTGCGGATAGTCGCGCCCCAATATTCAGCAGATTCTTGTACTGTTACTGTCATTCCTAACCACACATCACCCATAAATTGAGTGACTCTATCCCAATTTGCCGCCAACACCCCAATGCCAGCTCCCAGAGCGGCAAACGCCGCCAAAGTCCCCCAGACGGGCGCGGTCATCCCAGCAAAGACCGCCGCCACACCGCCCCCTACTACGGAAAGTCCGCCCAGTGCGCTCGTGACTACTGGGATAGCTGCACCGATTGTACCTATAGCAGAAATCACGGAACCAGTCGCAATCAGAACCGGACCGAGCGCGACGGCGACTAACCCTATCCCTGTAACGACTTGTAAAACTGGCTTGGGAAGTTGAGCAAGCGCCTGGACTGCTTTGGTTGCTAAATCTATCCCCAAGGTCATCATATTAAGGAGTCCGGTATCAGCGATCGCGATCGCTAATCCTTCCAAGGCAGACTGCATTGATGCCATTTGCCCCTGAAGTCCGCCTCTCATTGTGTCAGCCATCTTGGTAGCCGAGCCATTAGCAGCGTCCAGCTTATCTTTAAGTTCCTGCAAGCTGGCTGAACCTTGCCCCAATAAAGCAGACATTCCTGTCCCAGCTTCTTGACCAAAGATTGTGATCATATCCGTAGTGTTGGCACCGGCGCGTTCTAAATCGCCAATAATATTAATCAGCGATCGCATCTCGCCGCTGCTGTTCGTCACACTCACCCCTAATCGATTTAGCGTTTCCGTTGTGTCCTTGGTGGGTTTAAGAAGCCGGGAAATAGCTCCCCGTAGAGAGGTTCCCGCCATGCTTCCCTGAATCCCGGCATCGCTTAATTTGCCAATGATTGTTGCCGCTTCTGTAAAGTCTAACCCAGCGCTTTTAGTGATTGGCGCGGCATATTTCATCGCCTCCCCTAGCTGGCTGATGTTTGTGTTGGCGCTCGTGGCAATTTTTGCCATCACGTCGTTTACATAGTTGATTTTTGATGCCTCAAACCCATAGCCAGTCAATACATTGCTGGCTATATCCGCAGCACGGGCTAAGTCTAGTTGTCCTGCGGTCGCCAAGTTGAGGAGTCCCGGCATTGCAGCGGTTATCTCATTCACTTCAAACCCAGCCATTGCCAAGAATCCTTGAGCATCCGATGCTTGTTTGGCGCTGAACTCAGTGGTTGATCCTAACTGCTTTGCCTGGTCTCTAAGCTTCTCAAACTCCTTACCCGTTGCACCTGAAACGGCTTGTAACCGCTGCATGGAATTCTCAAAATCACCTGCAATCTTTCCTACTGCGGCAAACCCGATACTGATGGGAGCGGTCATGAGTGAAGCTTTTTGACCTAAGCTAACCATTGAACCACCAATAGATTGAAGCCGTCCAGCCATCTGCTGACCCGCTACTTGGACTTTACTGAATCCTGCGAGCGCACTTTCAGTGTCAGCGATAATTTTAATGGTTTCGGTGGTTGCCACTATTAGCCTTTTCCCATTCCTTTCGTTCTAACTCTATCGCTTCAATAATTGCTTTTATCCAAGTTTGAATATCTTTAAACTTCCCTAAATTCTGCAAATCTTTGATACTCCATCCAGCCCATTTTAAGGTTAAAATTAATTCCTTTGGGCTTGGGGTAAAAAAGCTTGCAACCATCGAGTGATTGCGTTTGCACCTTCAAATCCAATACCATCTGGAGCAAGTTTAATAAAATCTGTATCCGTAATCTCTCTGTTGTTACAAAGTAGAATTTCTGGAATAACCCAGCGATAAGCTTCGAGCGCATCTTGGGCGAATTTGGCAACAAACTCATTAAAGCAATCTCCTGAATCTTCCTTCTCTGTAAAACGATTACCACAAACTGAAAAGTCTGAGCTTTCATTCATGGGCAAGTCATCGTTATACGTGATATTTACCGCCGTCACACCAAGCAACAAACGTCCGCGCTCGCGGAACTTAAGCCCTTTCAAGTCCTCTTCTATGACGTTATGTCCATCAATTTCAAATGCTTCGTAGAGCAGCCATTCATTAGCAAGCTGAATTGATTGAGTTGTTTTTCGATTTTCGTATTCAAAGTGGGCGCTCGCGGATAACGGTTTTTGTACAAATACTTTTCCGCCAACTTTGACAATAGTTTTTAGTTTTTGTTGTTTCTTTACCATGCCCATTGATTAACTCCATTTATTTCATATTTTTTGAGTGCTGGTTCAAAGGTTACTGTGGTTGAGCCTATCTGTTGAGTAATTGAATTAACCCCCATGCTTAATTCTAATTCTGACTTTTCCCCTGCGCTTATTGATGAGTAAAAGGCATTTCGCATGACATAACCTTTCATGACAAGTTTCACGTCCACGGTAGATGTAGAATCGTACCTATCTTGCCCTTTCCCTGTTACTTGAATCGTTAACTCTTTGCGTTGCGCTTGGGCGGTCGAGGTGAATTCCCAAAACTGATTAGAGATTCCTTTAAGTGTCATTGAGCATTCCATCGCCGCGTAGGTAGTTGGGCGATTTACCTCTCCCCCTTCCCCGATTCTTAAATCAGTTTCCATGTTCAGAGTTTGTTCGGGCGGGGTAATTTCTGTTGCCATGCCCTTGGCATCGGCTGGATTGCCCAAGTAATCCAACAGCTTTACGTCTACCCCCTCATCCATCAAAAATTCAATTACAGCCATATTCTTACCTTTTAGTTGTTAACGGTCATCGCCACAGAAGCGCCAATAAACTCGGTGGGAGTCCAGGGCTGAAACTCTATATCGTGGTAAATCTTAAATTGACTGTAATCAGTTTTGCTGTCGTTTATCGCTACTTTGGTGAAAGATTTAATTGCCCCTAAACTAATTTGGTCATTCAGCATTGTCCGGTAACTTTCCGTAAGTAAAGATGCAGTGGTGTAGTTGCTATTTTGACCCAGCATTTTAATTGCTCTAGCCCTAGTTAACTCGGTGATTTTATCGCGAGCGCGTACCGCATTGATGAAAGTTAATACGTCTGTTTCATTCTCCTGATAGTCTGAATTGCGCCCACCCCAAATCACGTAATCAGCATCAGGGTCAAGGTTAATAGTGGTAACGCCATTATCGTTTAGCTGTTCGTTATCTGATGTGTCGCTAGAGTAGCTAAGAGTCATTGAAATTTCTGGGCTGTCCACCCCCAGAAGCGGCTGATTTAGCGGTGATTGTCCATAGTTATCAAGATTAGCTAGCACCCCGGCAAGGTGAAGAGTTAATTCTTCTAAATCTGTGGGAGTATCAGCATTTTTCATGTAAGGGTAACACACTACAATTCGAGGATCTTTAATCCCCACTCCTGTTGAAGTGCCTCTAGCCGTAATTACATCAGCGATTGTTGTAGCCGCTGATGGACTAATAAGCGCGAGCGCATGAATACTGTCACACAAGGTTTTTAGCGCTGTTACCACTGTGGCGTCATTAAAGGTGGGAGTTAAGATTATTTCAGGCTCTATCCCAAGGGTTGAGAGCGTGTTACCCAACAGAGGGATTGCCCCTGTCACGCCTTCGGCTGGAGTCGCCGCGCCGCTGTCCCCTTTAAGCGCGATGATTTTCCCGCAGCCATAGCGCTGAAGTACCGCCACCGCATTTGGCAAAGTGTCAGAGCCGCTACCAGCACCAAGAATGGTAGTAGCATCCGCCTTCGATTCAATCAGGGTTGGGGTACTATCTGCCAAAGTCCCAGTTGAGCAAGTTCCTACCACTGCAATGGGTAAGGTTCGGGTTAACGAGAGATCCTCAGCAGTCGATTGGGTTACTACTACCCCTGTATTAGGCATAAATCCTCCTTTGAGTTTCATCACTACGGATATCCGTAGTTACAACGTAGTTCACTGAGTTACCTCCACTAACTGACCGTAAGAATCATCCACTCCAATCGTGATCACAGGTGGGACGGGTTCAACTTCGTCGGTTGGCACAATCTGAGCGCTAAATTCAAACCGCAGCTCTTTGTACCATTGTCCCCTTTGAGGGGCAAAAAGCCTGCCAGATACTAACCTGACGGGGGACAGGGTATCTGGCAGGCGGTAGCCAGGAACAATTAGTAAAAGCTGTTGTTCAGCCCATTCTAATGCTGCTTTTTCCTGGGGGGTGCTGGCATAGCGTTTTGAGAAATGCAAACGGATTATGAGGGTAACTTGTAGCTGTTGAATGCGATCGCTCCCATCGGAACTGGCGCTGTACTCAGGGAACAGCCAATCGATTGACTCGAACTGTTCATCCCCATATTTTCCAGCTTCTTGGGGAATCGCTGCTACTGGGATAGAGGCAAGCGCATCCCGAATCGGTTGCAATCGAGTACCAATCGCTTTATCCCAAACAGTGAAATCAACGCCCATTTCTTAGATACCCCCTTACTCTAAGAACTAAGCGGTTTCGCCGGCGTTCATTAAGTCCCAAGATACGGCGCTGTGGCATCTTGGCGGTTCCCGACTGGTGAAATTGTGCCGGGAAATCAACCGCGATCGCCACTTCATATCGCCCAGCTAAGACAATCCGAACTGAACGGCGCATATCCCTAGTGCGAGTCAAAATGTCATCTGGATAATTTAGCGCTCGTTTCTGAGCCAAGGTTGAGGGGGCGAGCGCTGCCCAGGGTTGCCCATCTGGATCGGTTTCGGTTACAAATTGGCGCTCAGTTTCACTCAGTAGCCAATTCGCCCACCCTCTCAGGGGGCGCTGAACGCTTCTGAGACGACTATTGTACCGCCGTACCATCTGTTCGGTTTCACCCCGATCCACTTTTAACTCAATCACGCGGCTGACCCTCTCCTGATCCGATAGTCCATCTCCAAAGTGCAACTATCCCCCAGTATCTGAGGGATTAACACAATTGATGATTGAGCAATCGATTTAATCGTGGCTCGACACGAGCGCCCATTTAACGTTCCTTCTCCTACGTCCCCTGGCTTAATCTCGTTGGGGAGCTGAAATGACTCATAATCGCCATCGACCGCTACAACCTTGCAGCTATAAACCTCCGATAGCTCACTTGCTGCCTCTTTTTGCTGAAGGTTATTACCGCCTGATTTTTTCATTTTGAACGTGACGGCGTAGGTCTTTCCTGGCGTCGTTCGGTTGCCGCGCTCGTCAATCGTTGCCGCGCCAAACTGGACGGCAAACGTAAAGGTTGCGTGATTCCAAAGAGTAGGGTCAGCAAAAGGAGTAGCCATCTTTTAATCCTATCCCTGGCGATGTTAGTATTGAAAGGGATTTGCATAGGTTGCAAAATGACCGAGATTCAAGCTTATCGTGCCCAAGCAAGGATACTCAAAGAATGCCGCCTAGCCGCTGGATTAAACCAATCACAGCTAGGCGAGCGCCTATCCGTTAGCTCTTCCACTATTTCCAGGTGGGAAAAGTACGGCTGCAAAAATTGGTTTATGGTTTGTCGGTTAGCGCGAGCGTTGGGTCAAGACTTGAATGTGTTTAAAACTTGTTAAGGCTTAAATCAAGTTAGTATATAACGATGAATCGCCTTTCTCAAGTTGATTTCATAAGCGTTTAAATCTACAATTGAACCTTTTTTGGTAGTAGCTTCTCTCGCTTCTTTAACAACCTGAGCGCGTCCTTTATTGTTTAGGTTGAAAGAATTACACACTGTTCGCTCTAAATCTACTGGATAGATGGAAGCACTACTAAATTCATTAACCATACTTTGCCACTAACTCTTTTGCCTTATATGTTCCTAATTCTAGCTCAAAAAACGAATCATATTTGTCATTTGACATTCCAATACGCTTATAAAAAGGTTTTGCCCCGTCTAAAGCCGTAAGTTGTACTTTTTGAGCGCCGACTTTTTCGGCTTCTTTTACGGCTTCAGCTATCGCCCTTGCGCCCGCACCACTAACTACACGATCATCATTTGCTCTTGCTGCATTCCATGGAGCTGTTGCAAGATACTCCACATATAAAGCTTTAGTCCCTTTAAGCTCATTGCCATTATCATCGTAATCAGGTACTAATTCATAAGCTAATGCCGACTGTAGATTACCCCGTTTGTCTTTCACAGCTAACACGCTTGTCTCGTCATAAGTTGCCGCGTCCGCAACAGATTGATGAATTGATCTATTGTCGTCAATCCGTTCAATATTTGCTCTAGATGTGTCAGTAATTCCTTTGCGCCTTAGCTCGTATCTAATACTTTCAACATTTTCTTTCTCTAGGTCATTTAATAGCGTTTCAGCATTTTTAGTAGGGAAAATGCGCGAGGCTAAATAAGCCTGAGAACTCTCTTGAGCAAAATTTTCAGCTTCTTTTTGATTGCTAAAATCAAGAGCTTTTGATTTGCCCGTACTGGCATCTCGAACCATTGCAGTATATTTTCCCGGTGATTGCTCCAGTACAATCCACACCACCCGTTTATCTTGACGGAAGTATAAAGCTCCTGTAAGCGATTGAGAGATTGTAATCATCTGTACCCTGTAAACGCATTATCCGGCAAACCTTTCAAATCCTTCAAAGTGCGTAACCTTTGCCTAGATGCATTCACGGGAATTCCTGGGTTGTCCACATCTAAAAGTTTTCGTCGTTTCAGCTCGGCAACAAAAACGGTAGGTGTTCTATCCGCTAAATATTTAACTTGAAGCGGCTCCCCAATTCTGGGTAATTGAGTGTAATAGCTTTTTGAAGCTATATGTACAATATTGTTAGTTGGCAGGCTCTCTAAGCTTTCCGCTACTCTTCTATTGTATAATTCGCCATATCTTCCACCAATTTGTCCGGCGTAACTCAGCGCGTACCCACCACCTACTCTAAGTTCTTGATCAAGTTTATCCACAGAAGATGAAATCCCTTTTTTCCTTTCCTGATTGAGTGCATTTAGCCCTAAGCTCCTAGAAGCGACCGATGCTTGATTGTGGTTTTTCATTCCAATTGCATCCATGAAGTTTCTCATTTTTGGACTTGATATTCGTTCAGAGCTTGTATTTTCCATCAAAATATTATTGTAACTATCTAACTCTTCATTTTCTGCCTGGGATAATTTTTTGAGCTTGGGTGGAGGCAATGGCGCATTGATTATCGCTTGTTGGCGTTCGGCTCTTTTCTTCCTGCTAGTTTCATCTAAAGAATCGTACTCTGAATCTTCCCATGGTTTTATTCTGTTTGCCTTTTCTTGAGTAGCTTTTTTATTGGCTTCTTTAGTTGCTTTTACACGATCACTAATACTTTCTGTTTTTTTATTATTTTGCTGTTTCCGTTCAGCTCGTTTTTTGGCTAGGCTAGATTTAGGCTTAATAGCCTTCAACAGTCCCTGCTCTCTCAAGTTCTGCCCTTTACGATTAACTTTAATTGCCTTGGTCAATACCGATTTACGGTTTTTGTAGGATAAAGATTCTACATCAATTCCTTCTTTTTTGGCTATCTCTTGTAATTCAGATACCCGTTTATTGGCTAGTCCACCACCGCCTCCCCGACTACTTCCCCGACTGCCACCACCGCCTCCCCGACCGCCCCCCCGACTGCCGCCACCACCAGAAGTCCATCTTCCCCTGGCATCTCTGGGCTGATTGGGGTTGTAATCGGTATTGAAACGCTGATTGAAGCTTGCGATCGCATCCTTATACTCCCTACGGCTAATCCAAACTACCCGCTCATCTTGGCGGAAATATAAAGCTCCTGTAAGCGATTGAGAGATTGTAATCACCTGTACCTCACACTGCACTTACAGTTGGTGCGACATTCACATCGCTGAGTTGGCAAGATTAATTCTGATAAAGGAACCCACCCCAGAGCCGCATATACCGGGCAGTGCTGGCAGTGTTCTGCCGCTCCCAACACCCTCATCGCTTCAGATTTCCCGTCACCAGTCGCGAGCGCGGTTTTTGTCCCCCAAAATGTCACCTTTCCCGACTCCCCGAACATACTGAGGCGATTGAGTAGTTGTGCTGGCGATACTTTACCCGCCGCCATGTCCTGAGCCAGATATTTCAGCCCAAACCTATCCCCTGTTAAAGGGTCTTTGCCAGAATGGTATTGCTGTTTAAGATTCCGGGCTACCAGTAAAAACTTGTCAGGTGTTAGTTGCTCTTGCTTGTTGAGCGCTCGCACCATATCCGCTAAATGTATGTGCTTGACGGTTTGGGCAGCTTGACGCTGGAATGTCTCTAAATCAATCTTTCCTTCAGAGTAGTCTTGCCCAATGCGTCTCAGCACCTGCTTTTCCCTTGTGGCGTACCTTTGGGCTTGAGTCCGCACCGCTGCCATTGGTGCAAATGCCTTTGAGTCGCGGTATCTCCATCGCCGCGATCGCACATCAAAGGTTATCTCTGGTAAAGCATCTACCGTAACTGTCGCCATAGCCAGTCTAACTACTTGGTTTCGGCTTCGTACTGCACAATCAAGGGGATTGCATCTTTCCATCCTGTAGTTGGCTTAGGAATACCGTAGTCTGTTGCTATTTTGCTGATAGCCGTGTACCCCTGAGATTCCCACAAAGCCTCTAGTTCAGCCGTCCGAGAGAAACTTGTTGTAGCAGATTCCCTGAAAATAATTGCATTGCGTTCAGTGTAAGATTCAAGTCCGTCAAAAGCTTTAAGCTTCTGAATTTGAGAGTCACTTAAATCATTTAATCCAGGCTTTAGCGTGATTCGCCAAAACCCACCTTTTTCATCTTGTCCGCTGAGAACATGATTGCCGCTTATACCGATTAACTTGGGATTAAATTCTACTATCATAATTAAGATTTAGCTGGGATATCGATATAGCGGCAATCATCAGGATAATCAAAAATTGAAGGAGACACACAAGAAAACATTGGGTAAACTCGTGCTAGCTGCCCTTTGACTGTTGCTGTACGCACAAATTCCTCAGGTGCGAGCGCCGCCACAGTTGCTTCAATATGGCGGTTCAATACCATATCCTCTTTAGGAAACAAAAATATCCGATCCTTTCCTGTTCCCGGTCTGGTAATACCGCTTCCATCTATTTGGGCGGCTTCCATCTCCTTGGTTTCAGTTATTAATAATTCAGGGAATATCTCCTCTAGTCGCTCTTTAACGTTGCGCGTACCTTGTGCGTTTTCTAGAGATATTAAGCGACTGCAAACGGAGACATTTACAACCATGTCCGTAGGCGTAGATGTCACATAATTGTCTGTCAGGCTTCTAATTATACTAACAAAGAAGTCTAGGACAGTTTGGTAATCTGACGTGTAAATATTTACCGCCGAGTTATCCGTTGTAATTAGCGAATTTGTCAGCGCTCCAGGAAAATTAAGCGTTGTCAATCCCAACGCCGTAACCTTGTTCGTGTATTGGGCTATTGCCCGTCTCGCGGCTGTCATCCGTCGCTGGAAGCTATCTATTTGCGATCGCGATAACATTCTAGATTCCTGAAAAGTAACGGGGAAGGCGGACATAATCATATAAATCGGGTATCTGTCAATGTCCCCTGTTATTTGGATCATGGGAATATCACTAGCGGCATCTCCCATAATCGCAGCATCCCCGATTTCTTCCATGCGGGGATACGCCAGCTCCTTAACCCCTGGCTCTAAATCCGCCATCGTTGGGATTAAATCGCCGTTCTCAAAGTACATGGCGCGATAGCGAGGCTCAAGGATTTTGTCCATCCGTTGAGTCAGCTCGTCATACAAGTCAAACGTTACAGGCATTCTTCACCTCCAATTAACTAAATTCAACCCAACTAATCGCCATTTCACCCGCAGTGGGAGCGGCAACAACTTTAATAAAGCGAGCGCCCGTCACCTCAAGAGCGGTGGTTGTTCCGTCGTCTTGCCTAAAGCATCCGGCTAACCCGGTTGTCCCTGGGGTTGCAGAATAGCGAACATAAACAGGGTCGTTAATCGCCGTCGCACTATCAACAAAAACTGCTACCTGAGCAAATTCACCAGGGCGGATAATGCTTACTTCTCGCTTATCTGGGTAGCCATAGTACCCGGTTGTAGCATCCTTGCTGTATCCTTCCCTTGCCTCGTAAGTGTTGGTATGCATTAGCACCCCTTCAAATTTGTCGTTAGCGGTGCTAGGCAAAGCGATTACGCGCTCGCCACTCCCCGTAACGACTCCCAAGCCAAAAAACAGGATATTTCCCGTGTTATTAAATCGGGTCTGAACTGTTCCCCCAGTTGCAGTAATTAGAGTACCTGGTAGGTACTCTTTGTCAATCATTAAATCATAATTTGTGATTGGCATTAATTACGCCTCCTATTCTTATAAGCCTGTGTGTATGCAAGCGCGGGATTTTTCTTTTCTCCCTGATCAGTGCGAGTATTGTTCAGGAAAGTGTCTGTTTTCCGTGGGGGGGACTGATTCTTAATCCCTTCCCATAATCCCTCAATATATCCCTCAGATTTTCCATCCAAATTGAGATTGGGGTTGATGAGTTTAATCGCGCCCGCTTTCACTTCAGATGGGGAAAGTTTGGCGTCGATTTGGAGCTTATCCGCACCAACGACCGGAATCACCTCATTCCAGGCGTCAAACCGCGCCTGGACTTGCTCCTCTATGTCTTGTGAGTCTGTCTGAGGCTGGGTTTCAGTTGCATCTAGGCGTCCCTGGAGTTGGTCATTTTTCGTTTGTAATTCCTCTGCCAACTGTTCCACTCCCTCTAAGTCAGAGGTGAGGGTATCAATTCGGGATTGCAGCGCATTAATCGCGCTCGCCGCCTCATCTGATACATCCTTGAGTATTCGTTGGTCTTTTTCGTCAATCCTTACAATCAAATCACTCACATTTACCGTCTCCTTTTTATCAGTATTAAACAGAAAGTACAGCGGTTCTACTACAGCGTCTCCTGAATCAAACCTTAAGGTCAAGTTCTGCCCACCTCTTCCCTGTCCGGGGAATAGCGGGGTTGCTACATGATCATATACGCCCCTGATTTGCTCATAAACGCCGTCTGACCGCGCTCGCAGGTCAGATAGTAAATAGCCGCTACTGGCTTCCGGACTTTCCCCTTTAGCCAACAGGCTATCAATAATTGAAACTGCCCGATAGTCATCAACAATAGCTTCAGCAATTAGCTTGCCATCTTCTTTGGCTACTTCCCCCAGTAAATGCCCAACTTTTAATCCATCCCGATTTAAATTGTATCGCCTGTTTTTGGGGTGTTTTAAAAGGATAGGAAGTCCAGCCAGCGAGCGCACTGAATCATCATTAAATAAGCCCTTTTCTGTCACCACCTCAGTATGTTTTTTGCCATCAACAGATAGATACGTCAAAGGAACGCCAACTTCACCTAGCGTGACGTGCGTCCAGTATCTACCGTCTGGCTTTTTTTGCCACGGTAACGGGCTAAACTTATCAAGTCTGAGCAGTTCCATCCCCTTAGTCTATCTTGGGGCTGGCAAGCTTTTCATGGCATTTGCATAGGTTGCAATTAGTCACTGAGCGAAGTCGAAGTGAGGCTATTGGCGACTTCAACAAAGTCAGCAGCACTAACCTCAGCGAGCGCGTCCCACTCTTCATCACTAAGTATCTCAGTTGAATCAGTCCGTTGCTTTTTCTCACTACGCGAGGATTCTCGCGTAGTGAGAACGTAATCGCCAGAAAATTCAGCACCCTCGTACCCGGTGCGGACCTCCTCTGGGGTAATGGCACCCATATCCACAAGCTTCTTGCTTCTGCTTGCCGCTTTATCCTCAAAATCCATGCGCTCGCTATCAGTCATCGGTAAATCGTAGGGAATGGAAACAGACCAGTTATCAGGCAATCTTCCCTTGGTGGGTGAGTCTTTGGCTAAAAATCCGTAGGAGAGAATGCGTTTGAGATTAGGTATCCATCGGTGTGCGAAGATCTGAGTTAAAATCGCCCATTCTGAGCGCATCGCCAATCCTTGATTATTAGTTAGCCCCTGGCTACCAATTTCCCCAAACAGTTTAAACTTTGGAACACCCGATACTGCCACCCATCGCCTCTCCAAGGTTTCCATAATCGCATCAGCACCGGAATAAGTACGGGTTACAGCCCCAGGCTCTTCATTCTCTAAATCGTAGTAGATTCCCCGAACCGTCGATTTTCCCATATCAAGAGCGAGCGCTCGATTAGCTATGGCTTCCTGATTCTTATTCGTCCCCTTCTGCTTATCCTCGAGGAGCAACCGCCCCAAACCTTTCATCCCCAGAGTAAAAACATCGTAATCAGCCAGCATCGCTGACCCCGACTTGACCCCCTGAATCCATTCTGAATAGGCATCAAACATCGCTTGAATGATGCTAACGCCATCATCGTTAACCCCGTAGTCAGTTGCTCCCAGAAAACGACGGCGGCTATAAATCCGATTCCCCCAAAACGAGAGTAAACGGGAACGATGTATTTTCTGCCCGTATTGTTTGGAGTCTAAAGAGTATAAGCGGTAGTGGGTAGGTTTCCGCGAGCGCACCCCATCATACTCTGGATGCATTTCCCAGCCGTCGTACACCTGGAGCCAACGGATTGCTCTTACACTGTCTTTAGCGACAGGTTCTGAGAAATCTTGACCGTCGTCAATGCCCATCAATATGTAAGCCTTGCCGAATTGCCGTGCCAAAATAGAAGCGATACAGAATGCCTCTAATAACCCATAAATTTCGGCTTCAGCCTCAGCCTCGGTTTGGTCTTCTCTCTCTCCCAATTCTTCCAAATAGCGTTTCATCAAGCCTGGTAGTTCATCGCCCGTGGCGTCGTTGGCAATGTGGATATCATACCCCGCTTTGGCGGCGGATTCCGGGTACAACCAAATAGCTTTTCCGAGAAGCTCATCCTTATATGGCAGCACCTCTAGCGCTTCTCTAGATAGGCGGTGTAATCGGGTGCTAACCGTGGCATTCTGGGTTTTGGCGCGGGTTGTACCTATTCCGGTGTAAGGATTGGAAATAGCCGCGAATGTTTCCGCGAGCGCCAGTGAATCTGTCCTTAGTTCCGTATCTGTCCTTAGTTCCGTCATATTACATTCGCCCCAAGCAATGCCACCGCTATCTCCCCAGTCTCAGCTTTACAGCCACAGAGCAGCCTTTCTCTTAAATTGTCTGTACTCCAGCACTCGTCAATAGTCAAACCACAATCAGCGCTCTCTTGAAGAGTAAGGAGAGAGGTAATTAATGGATCAAAGTCTTTTGGCTTAAGCCAAGTAGCACCATCAGCCGATATTAATTGTTGCCTAGCGATCGCGCCCCACAGCGGTAAGAAGTAAGCCGCCACCAGGTAAGGGCGATAGTTGGTTGTGCCATTGGCGTCTGTTCCCGCGCTCGCTTCTAATAAAGCGGTGATTTCAGCATCGCGATCTGTTCCGGTGACACCGAGGTTGGCTTTGGCGATCGCGAGCGCAGTGGTTAAGTCGGTGAACATGGTAAAAACTTGGAACGTGACATTATCGTAGCATTTCTCACTACGGATTTCCGTAGTTAATGCCTCATCTACCTTTGAGATCCAACACTACATTAAAGACACCCTGACCGATCGCAGCTTAGGAGCCGAAACCGGGAGAACTAAAAGCATTATTGTCATCCTTAAACCGGGATTCATTCACCTTTGTCAAAAAGTCTATTAAATCTAATAAGCTTTTTGATATCGGCGGTAAAGATCTTATTAAATTTTCGCGATCGTAATCTTTCGTATCTACCCCTAAATAAGCTTCCGCTAAGTAAGCCTGTGGTTTAATGATTGCGTTGATCTCTTTAAAGACTGGATCGTTTATCTCCATAATTCCTAAACTAACGGCAACAATAAACAATCTTTCAGAGTTAACCGCAAACGTCAAAAAATCAATCTCGGTAAAACAAAACTGGTTAAGAATGCTAGTGCATTGATCAATTAGCTGAGGGATAACATAAGTCCCTCTTAATAGTTCGATTGTTTCTTCTGAAAATCTCATTAATTTTTTCCTACTTTTGCTTGGTTTGACACTTTATTTATTCTAACACTCTGAACTATACCTGGTAAAGTGGCTGGAATTGATTTAGGGTTAAAGGATTTTGCTATCGTCAATGATGGGGTCAAAACCTCTAAGTATCCTAATCCTAAGCATTTAGCTAAACATGAGCGTAATCTTAAGCGTAAGCAACGGAAATTAGACAGAAAAGAGAAAGGAAGCAAGTCACGAGAGAAGCAAAGGATTAATCATCGCCAGTTGTCGCGCTTCCTCAATATAAGCAAACGCCACCGCCCACGCCATTACCGAGTCATCATGTCCTGTAATCGCTTCTCTAGTTTCCTTTGAGAATGCCCGTAGCTGATCAGTTCCGCCCCAATCTGGGGGAAACTGAATCAATCCTTCCTCAAGCGCGATCGCAATCCTGTCTGTATTAATTACCTTGCTGGCTTTAGTGGTGTTCACTCCTTCCACCCGTATCCCTGGGTGAAACTCGATTAAGCGCTCTTGCACCGTGCGCCCGCCGCCATTGACTTCTACTGATACTAATGCTGGCTTGTACTGTTCTATCAACTTACTGCAAGCAGTAATTGATGCAGTGATTGATTCGTTAGTCGCTGAATATTCAGATACCAATTGATAGGGAGTATTCGAGATGTCCCACACCTGACAGCAAAAAGCATCATTCCCGCCAAAATTAGGATCAATTCCGACTAAGTATGAGCGCCCAAATACAGGCTCAACCCATGCCCCATGAGCGCTCGCATCAATAGCCGCAGCTTTGAATAGCCGGGATTCTGATTTTTTAACTCGCCAGTTACCATCTAAAAGCCGCGCTCGCTCCACTACATCTTGGGCTTCCAAATTGGCTAGGTAATTTGGGTCTTTCTCTAATAGCGCTGGGTTGTCTGTCAGTTTGGCGCTGATGAAGGTAAAGGATTTAGGGTTAGAGCTTGGGAAACGCGATCGCAATTCTTCTGCTGAATCTGCCCATATTAATTCATCGTTTCTGACGATAAACCACCGCAGCTTCCCAGAGCGCTCTGGATAAGGGTAGCCCTGGGGGTTAATCCACCAATCGATTACCTCAGCCAGCCAGCTTTCGGCATCTGGGTTGCACGTTCCCCTTAGCTGGGGCTTGACCCCGTGGGGCGAGCGCATCCGTGTCAACAGGTAAAATACCATCTTTTTGGAAAAATGGGTAATTTCATCGAAACCACAGCGCTCCAGTTGTGCTCCTTGCCACCTGTATATATCCTTCTCATGCTGGAGATGGGAAAAACGGATTGATGCGCCAGACGGAAAATTCCAGGTCAGTCGATTCTCGTTCGCGCTCGCCCCAATCCCCGGATACCATAATCCAGACTCATCCCACAAGCCACCCTCGTTTTTAATTTCTGGATAGGTGCGGCGAAAAATTACACCGCCATAGTTAGGATTCTCTAAAAGCCTGGGCTTGGCAAAGTCGAGAAGTAAAGCCAGAGATTTCCCACTTCCAGCCGCGCCGCCGTAAATCGCAATATCTGCTTCTGTTTTTAAAAACTCTTTCTGCTTAGGTTGAGGTTCAGGAAGACTGCCCGTTGGAGTCGCGAGCGCCCGTGAGTTTGCCCTGACTTTCGCTGCCATTTTGGGGGTTAATCGTTGGGATCTCACCATCCACAATTACCTTAAATCCGTGCCTTTCTAAAAATGCGATCGCGGCATTTACATCGTCCTCTATTGGTCTGGGTATCACCCTTTCTATTGCCCACTTGGGCGCTGGGCGGTGTTCCGTGTGTTCCTCTTCTGTTGTTTCCACCTGATACCATTTTAGTTTATCAGGCTGACCATCTTTTCCCGGTACCCAATGTTCCAGCCGCTTTGACTTTTTAGTAGTCCAATGGATCGGTTGCCCATGTTCTAGCGCTTCAGTTAAGCGGTCTAGCGCCAAACCCTTTTGATAAGCTGGGCAGCGCTTTTGAAACTGCGATCGCGCCTTCCCAACTGCGTCTTTAAAGTCGGGATGGGCTTCAATCCATTTATAGAAAGTGGCTTTAGATATTCCCCCGGCTCTCCACCCTACCTCATCGCCTCCCTCGGTCGCGATCGCTTCACAGATTATTTCTTGTATTTCCTGTGAATATTTGGACTTCGCCATAAATCTCAATCAAATACGCCTTCATCTTAACCGATGAAGGCGCAATCATTACAATGGGGGCAAGCCTTTTACAAAAAAACTGGCGACTAAATAAGGAATCAGTAGCACAAACAGAATTTGGGGATAGATTACAATCAGGAACGCGATCGCGACCAATCCCCCTACAATCCACAAAACCATCCTATCCTCCCAACGCCCTGGTAACTGTAACCTTATCAATATGGGGCAAAGCCAGAAAGCGATCAGCAATGGATTTATTGATTTTTGCTGCCGCCCTCACTTCTGGGCTAAAGTGATGCTCGTCCAACGCCCAGTTTTCCAGATAAGCCGTGTATGCTTCTTCTGGACTTATGCCATGCCCGTATAACATAGCCAGTTGCTGCCAAATTGAGTGGGTTTGAATGAAAAGTTCAGTGAAATAATCCATAGAAGAAAGCCCGGTTTGTCCGGGCTAGGAGCATTACAACGTCGTCAAAACAAACTATTACTACCGCGAGCGCAAAGGCTTAAACACCGCCCCACCCAGTCCGCCAGTAATTAGAGCTTGACTGATATCAAGCAGGGTACTAGCGGTGTCAAAGGCATCACAATCAAACTGCCCAACAATAGGAGTGGCGAGCGCTAGAATTACCCCAAGGGCGATTATAACTAGCGGTGCTTCAATCTCATCAATATCTAAGCGCATTAAACTAAATGGATTATGGAACCTGCGATGCGCTCTCTGATTCATCTTTAATCCCCCTGGCAATCTCTTCTCCTAAATCGGTGAGAGATTTATCTTTCATCTCCACCCCATCATCAGTGAGAACTGGGGATTTGACGGCTAACTCCTCAATTTCATTGAGCAGCTTAACAACCTCTGGATCAACTTCTAGCTGTGCTTTAAAGTCAGCCAGTTGCGCTTTAAGTTCGGATTGAATCGCGGCAGACGGATCGAAGTCCCGATTACAGGGTTAACAATTTCTGTCATTTTGTTTTGATGATTGACTATCCCTCCAGAATGAATGAATCGCGCCATAATGTCAGTAGATTATGTTGATTTTTGGCAATTGATGATTTTGTTGATTATTCCAAGGGAATTAAGGGAATGCGTGGCTATGTTTTATCTTCAAAAGGTCTAGAAAAACTGGAGAATCTTATCGCTCAAGAGAATAATCTCTCGCAGGAACAAATTGCTCTAGAGGCTTGTCTGGATAGAGCAACGGTTTCTAAAGCGCTCCAGGGAGAAAAACCCTTAAATATCAGGAGCATTCGCCGCTTGTTTGGCGGATTAAAGCTTCCACTGGAGCCAACGGACTACTGTAAGGTGTCATCTACCAAAAAACTTAGATTATCTATGGGCGATAGAGAAGATTTGATTTCCGCTGCTGAAGCGCTTGAAGCTGAAGCTGATGAAGCTGAAGAAAAGGGTAATTCAGGGAAAGCCAATCAATTAAGAGCAAAAGCCGCAAATCTACGAAGAATTGCGGCTCAGTAACCATTCGCACCCAGCCTTAAAGCTGGGTGATTTTCTCTTAATTCTTAATTCAGTGTAGCTAAATCCTCCTTAGTTACGAGTCCGTCTAAGCGGTTAGCAATCTCCCATCGCTTACCCTTTGCGGACACCTTTTTAAAGCTAGCTAACCGCTTAATCTTCTGGATTGTTAATTCGTTCAAGTCCTCAACGCTGACGTGTCCGTTGCCATTGGCGGTTTTAACCTGCTCTACGCGAGCGCTAATCGATTCCTCTACCTCAACATCCACATCGATAATAGGATCGTTGCCATTGTCACTCGGCTCTGGTTTTGGCTGAGTTTCGGTGTCATCATCGCCAGATTGGGGCAACTGTGGAGTAGGCGCAATATTTTCCCGTTCTAATGCGATCGCATCCAGCAAGTCATTTGCCATCTGTCCAGACGGGTCAACCGTGTCCGCCATCTTAAAGGCTTTGGCAGCTTGCTCTAATGCAGACTGAGCAGCAGACTGAGCAGAAAGGATTAACTGGCGGTGATTTTGAAGCTGCTCTAACTGTTCGCGCTCGCGCTTTAACTGTTCCTCTAATTCTTGAATGTGCTGTTCCGATGCGGAAATCTTGGCATCAAATGCTGTGATCTGGTTTGCGTATACGTTTGCGTATACTGTAGCGAATTCCATTTTTTATGTCCTCTGTAGCGTTGATTTGTGGAGCTTTCAGCCCCTTAAGGGAGGGGCTAACCCATTAATTACAAATACTCAATCTCGACCTGTGCCATCTGGCACTCTTTGTCAATGGTAATGATGGCAATAATCTTCATCTCAATTCCATACTCATCGACAATCACATCACCCACAGCGGGGCAGGACTCAACGTCCATTGTGCAAGCGCTTAACCCAGCATCAAAAATTTCTAACTCGTACATAACCGTAATCTCCTTAACGACAATGGCGCGAACGCCCAAGTAAAGGAGATGCTTGCCTGTTATTCTCACGGCTACACCAGCTTGCTTCACCGCTCCCAGGGGTCGAGCCGTAGCTCTCTTAGGGTTTTCCCTTTCCGGCTTCTTGTCCCGGCGGCGGTTTTCCTGTCCACATTTTTATAGTAACGCACTTGTTGAAAGATGTCAAGTGTTTTTTGGAATTTTTTTTAGTCTTGTGTAGCCAAGGCAGTAAAACCTAGTCTACACAAGACTTTCATCAAATCGTTCTAACCAAATTTTCCCATTTATTAACCGACATAGAAAATTGAGACCAGTCAATCTCGTCATCTTCTCCATCTGGGGAGTTTAGGTATGCGATCGCGTCTTCAAACTCTTCCTCAATATTTGAATTCAGGTACTCTAGTGTGTCTTCTTCAGAATCGTACCATCCCTGAGGGTAAGGCTTTATTTGCCCATTGAGCATGGCAGTTAACTCGTCTACTGTGTAATCTTTGTTTTGGTACTTGTCGAAATATTGCATCTGTGGCGTCCTCTGTAGCGTTCATATTTTCATAGTAGTCCGCCTGTTGAAAACTGTCAAGTATTTTGAGTAAAAATTTCTCGCAATCGCCGCAAAGCCTTATCCCGCAGTTCTTGCGCTCGCTGCCGACTCACTCCAAACAACCCCCCCAGATATCCCAAGCTGCGACCTTCCACGTAATATCCCAAAATGATCGTGCGATCGCGCTCGTCCATCTGTTGCAACAAGTCAAAGTAGCCTGGAAATTCTTGCAAGAATTTGGTGCGCCGCCGCTCTTGAGCTGTAATTTGAGGTGTTCTGCCCTCCTTAGCACGACGTTTCTGTTGATAGTATTCTCTGTGATAATCGGTGCGTTTGTTCATTTTATTATTATAGATAATTGGGTAGGCATGGAAGCCTACCCCACAGTTCAGATGTACTAACCATAAATGGTGTTATCTTTGCACAAGACGTTCTTGCAAAATAGCGTCAATCCGCTCACGAGCTTCTTTCAGTAAGTCGGTCTTGATTGAATCGAGATTAGAGAGGAAGGCGATCGCGTAGTCATCTGGATTAATGGCAGGTTTAGCGGTAGCATCCTTGACTTCGACTTGCCCCCCTGAATCCATTTTGTCTGTGGAATTAGCAAGGGGTTTTCCGTTACCATTGCCGTTACTAAATGGTGTTATCGCGTAGTCATCTGGATTAATGGCAGGTTCGGTAGGTTTGATCCAAATACATTCCATGGCATCCTTGCTACTTGTGGTCATACCCTGAGTATCTTTTCGGTCCCACCCAGATAACAGTGATGCATACTTGAATGAAGGATACCCACTGAGAATCGCTTTTCCCTGAATTGAGCTTAATAAGGTAATCAACTCCTCGTGGCGATCAAATTCATACTCATAGGGTGTGTGAGAATTTCGAGTTTCTTTCACGTAAGGCGGATCACAATAAAAGAGAGTATCAGGGCTATCGAACTTCCGGATAATATCAAGTGCGTCCTCCCCGTAAATTTGCAGATTTTTAATGCGGTTGGCGATCGCGATTAGATGCGAGTGATCGCTGTTTTCCTTCTTATCAAAAGATTTGGGGCTATACCCAGAACCCCAACCGGTGCCACCACCAGCATAAGCAATACGACATTGAATGTAGAACTTAACAGCGGATTCAAACGGGTCTGTAGTTACTTCTTTCGCCCACTTAACCGTCTCCTCATTCCATTGGATCGCGTCTATACACTGAATTAATCGCTCTGAATCCTCTTTCAAACGAGTCCAAAAGTTAGTCGCTAGTGGGTGAATATCATTGTAGATCTCAATCTCAGACTGGGGTTTTTGCAGTCCCACAGACCACATCCCTCCGAACGGTTCGACGTAGATCTTGTGTTCTGGAAAGTGAGAAGCAATCCATTTCCCGATCCGCCATTTACCACCATACCAACGATTAGCGGGGCGGTTAATTTTTCCGTTGCCGTTACCGTTACTGCCTGATATGCTCGCCCCTTCAGCTTTACCAATATTTCCGGTTTGCATGGTCGCGGTAGTCCCATGTTTAGTGGTATAAGTGCGGCTTTCACTACGGAAATCCGTAGTGAGGCGAGCGCGAATATTCCGCACCGTTTTCTCACTGACCTTACACTGTCGAGCAACCTCGTAATTACTCCACTTTGACCATTCCGGATCGTTAAGCAGCATAGTTACAGCACGGCGCTTATCATTGCGACTGCGAGGTTTTGCGGCTTTGTGTTCGGCATTAGCACCCACAGAATAAAGCACTGCATCGCGGCGTGTTCCTTGGTAAATGATGCACTGAATATCATCCAAACCTGCATCCTGACTAGCTTTACAGCGATGGAAACCATCAGCCAACCAATAACTCTCGCCGTCGTAGAACACTGCCACCGGATTCAGTTCCGCACCGTCCTCTAAAGCCTCTTTGAGAGTAGCAACATGAGCTAAATCCAGCTTCTCACGGGGTTGGGTTCCACCGTCACGACGAATCTCAGCAAGGGAAAGAGCAGCATAAAGTTCCTCTCCACCTATCCACCATGGCTTACGAAACCTTGCATTTTCAACGGGTGGCTTTGACCCATCTTTATTAATCGGAAGAGAACCGTAAGGAATGACCAATTTTTGAGAGCCATTTTCCTCCAGAATCAAGCATTCCAAACCCTCCCAGTCAATGCGTTTTTTGTGATCTTTTGAAGCCCACAAAAGGACTTCATCATTCCATTGAAAAACCCCCCAAGAAGTTTCGACAGTTTGTACCTGATTGGCGCTCGCGGCTAGATTGTCACCATCTAGCTCAGAGTTGTTTGTCACCGCCTCGTCAACAACCTCATCCGTTCCACTCCCTTTCAATGCCTTTAAAGCAGTGGAATAGGCTACTGTTTGAGGCAACGACCCCGTGCTGTCATACAGATGACAGACAGAAAGACTTTCATAAGGGACATTGAATTGACTGCCTTCCCAATGTCCAATAGCAACAGAATTAGCCTGATCAAGCTTAAGGAATTTATAACAAAAAGCTTCATCTTTGTGCTTAATAAAATCATTGGAAGAAAGAAGAGAAAGCACTTCTATAGGACACGGAACAGCAGCACCATTTAAAACTTTTCCCAAATTGGGATAGTTTGGCGCTGGCAAATCGGGTAAACCGTGAACGCGCCCGTGTGGACTAAACGCATTCCGGAACCGTTCTGGGCGATCGCCCAAGTAAAAAACGGTACTGGCGAATGGTGCTGGCGAACCGTTATTACTAGGATTTTTGAACTTTAACCGCCCATTCCACAAGCATTTGGGAAACTTGTCAAGCTTTTGATACCACTGGGTATCGGTAGCAGATTTAACCAGTACCACCGCCTCTTTTACAGCACCGAGCGCGTACTCTTCAATAAGCTTGTCAACCCAAGCGGCGGTGTCTGAATAAGGGGGATTTAAATAAATTCGCCCGTCCCCTATCGCCCATGTTTGCTCCAACCCATCATCCTCTTTCGTGTAATGGTTGGCGGCTGGGATATTTGGTTCAGTCTTGGAGCTTGAGCAGGGGTCTAAATCAATTACTTCTAAGGTCGCGAGCGCCGCTTCAATCACCACATCTGGCGTGTACTGCTCATCGGATTTACTGGAAGTCTGCACCGCGAGCGCATGATTACCATTTCCATTACCGCCGTATTCCAGAGTAGGCATGGCATTAGGGCATTCCATTTCTTTGGCAACTTCAGCTATTTCGTCAAGCACAATTTCATGCTCACTGCGGATATCCGTAGTGACCGCAGTGACCGCAGTGACCAGTTGCTCCACAAACTTAGGCGGCACAGAATACCCAATGATTGAGCCAGCGATCGCTACCTGGTCTGGAAACTGATACCACTTCGGGAAGCTCTGCAACCGTGCCATACACTCAATCGACACCGATTTGACTGTACCATCAGGCAACCAGATATCAGCAAACTTGGTGCGATTGCCGCCTTTTCCATCAGTGAAGTGCGATCGCAAGATGGTATTGGCTGACCTGGAACTCGGAACCGCTCGGTAACGAGCACGCCCACCCGATCGGTCTATCAGCAGAGGGGTAGGCTGATTAGAAGATTCAAGAAACTCGTCCACGGATTGCTGCTGCCCTTTAAGCAATTGGGATTCTGGTAGATCGGGGATTAGATCGGCGAGCGCTTCATACCATGAAGTCTTTTTCTCCTGCGACTCAGGAAGAGGGAACGGTTCTTTATCTCGTGAAGCCCAGGCGATAAACCGCCGCCGCGCCTGGGGAACGCCGTAATCGGACATATCAATCACAGCCGATCCAATTCGATATCCGATAACTGGCAGAATCGACTCTATTTGCTGCCAAGATTGCGAGCGCCCGTAAGATGGTACATTCTCCAAGAAAAAGTGTTTGGGCTTGAGCTTTTTAATCGCTGCAATGACAGCTTTTGCCGCTTCAATGTCCCCTGACTGTTCCTTGCCATTCTTGGCAGCGCTGAAATTGGCACACACCGGGGATGCCCATAAAATATCTGGCTCTTGGGGAAATCCTTTAAAGTTTTTAGCCGCGCACTCTTGCACAGTACAACGAATCACCTTACACCGGGGGAAGTTTGCCTCATGGGAAGCCGCGAGCGCTTCCGATAATTCCGGTTTGTCTGGGTCATACTCCACCGCTAAAATGGGTTCGATTCCCGCTTCTATCATTCCAGCTTCCACACCACCGCCACCTGAGAACAAGATGACTGCAATTGGCTTTTTCTCAATTGTGGCAATTAAATCCATGGGTTCGGACATCGCTAATGACCCTGGATACTGCATCCAAATATGAGGCATTCCTCCTGGACTGATAAATTTATCAGTAATTATGCCAACCTTTCCGTTAATGTTTACAGCCAGCATTCCTGGTTCAGCACAGTCGTACAAATCTTGCGCTTTTTGCGCTCGCTGTTGAATTCCTGTTAATTTCTTACGCGCCATCTCTAAACCTCTACTTTTAATTTTGGGAAGTTACGGACTTGTAATGACTTGGGAAACTCTGAAATATCTCCACCTTTGGAATCTTGAAGCGTAATAGACGAACGCGCTCCAAGCTGCTTAACAAACACCGGAACGCCTGATTTTTGGCATTGATTAACTACGGACTGAATCCACTCAACCCGGCAAAGACGGGCATGGCTCCCTGACTCGCCGCCAACAATGACCCAGCTAATATTCTCCAAAGGCAGAAACACTTGCTCTAGCAAGGGTTCGACGCTTAAAAAACGGATATGTGCCGGAACTTGAAAAAGGACAGGAATGCGCTCATCTGCATATTGTTGGCTCTCTACAGATACACCTACCCAAATATTTGAAGGTAGTTTTTCTAAGCCATTTATTTGGCAATATTCTTCAATTGATTTGAGTGCAATCTGAGGACGTTTGGTCAAAACTTGGAATGTCTGTTTAGGTGCAGCTACCATCGCATCAAATATCTCAAACTGCCATTCTGTTGCCACCCAATCGCCAAATAGATCAGTCATCGAACAGACAAAGTGCTTCTTTGGCGCTCGCTGCCGACTCCAACTATTAAGAATGTCCAGATTGAGCAAGAAAAGCGTAGGGCGATTCCCGGTATAAGGACGCATAGAAGCCCAACCGTAAAAAGGTTTTTGATTCTGAGCCTCTGCATAACAATTAGCACAGCCAGGGCTAATTTTCTTGCACCAATGCCCTCCATGTTTTCCGTCTGGCTTAATTAAGTGAATTGGGTTATCCGTCACATCTGTCCATTGAATCTTACTCATTCGCTTCATTCCTGATGTAAATCTACCGTTTATGGTGTTATATCTGCAAAAATTAATCGCTCATGCTCCAGCGAGCGTTTAACGCCTCCATTTGCTTCTTGATGTGTTCTGGCATAGGCGCATAAGTTTCCGTGCCTTCCTGGGGCTTCTGGGTGGATTTATGCTGTTCTTGCGGAAGCATCCGGGCATCCGTCTTGCGACTCTGACAGTAAACCCGCGTAAATGAGCGCTCTAAATGTCCCAATCGGTAGGAATCAGCTACAGCGATCGCATGAATCCCACCAACCGCTTGCAAAGCAGTCTTGGCACGGTCAGAGAGATAAGCTAAGGCTTCAGATCCGCGCTCGCTGATTCCCATGGAATGCCATTGTTGTGCCGCTTTAATCACCATCTGCCACTCCTCAGTAGCCCGTACCTCCTTGGTTCCGTGTGCCTGTTCTACCAATTCGTTGGCAGTGGGCATGAATCGATTATTCAGAATGAGGTGCTTAACCGCACTTAAAAACTCTTCATCGGTGAGATGTTGGTCTAAATGCTGAAACCAGATGTTCTTGATTGGTTCGGGCAATTCGCGCTCATAATTCATTTCAAGAAGCTTTAGTCCTTGGTCAAAAGCCTTGATGCTAATAGCCATGATGTGTCGTCTCCTATGCGTTGTATAAAGCTTGTAAAAATTCAGGGTCAAACTCTGTTGAACTCATTGGGCTGATTTGGCGATCGCGTGATCGCTGCCATCCCTCCACCATCTCCACCAACTCACGCCATCGGGTTGGAGTCTCCTCACAATTGCGAATCCGTGAGATGGCGTTGGCGCGATCGCGAATCTTAGATCCCAATCGCTTCTCCACATACGCCGCGAAACCAGAATCAATGTCATTTGGGCGGGAACAGCACACATCCCCGGATTCCCGATACAGATCCACGTATTCCCCAATCACCGCCCCTGCTACTAGCCGTAATTCTCGCCGGGGAAACTGGGTGATTTCTCCCATCTCGAATTTCTCTACAAGTTCATTCACCTTTTCCTGGTTGTTCTGGATGTTCTTGGCTAGGCGCTCGCGAGACCGTTGTCCCCGTGCTTGCTCTTGTGCGCTCGTATCTACGTAACCTGTGTTATCACGCGGCGCGGCGGAACTTTTTGTCTCATCCAGATTTTTTGGTTGTTCAGGACAAACTGAATTTGGTTTCTGTTCGGAGTCCTCTAACTGTTCGCTTGCTCCGGGTTGTGGTCCGGGTTGTGGCGTTGTGTTTTTTTGCTTGGCTATCTCCGGCTCCGGATTTAGAACCTCGACAGAAACCGGAACACACTCACCTTCCGATTCCCCTTGGGGGGTTAGGGGGGAGATCTGATCTAGATCTGATCTAGATCTGATTAGATCTTCGCGCTCGCGATCCTTATATATGTCAGTGTCTCGACTTGAGACTGTCTGTCTCAACTTGAGACTGTCTGTCTCAACTTGAGACTGTCTGTCTCGACTTGAGACAAGTGTCTCAACTTGAGACACTGTTTCATCTTGAGACAAGTGTCTCAATTCACCAAAAGGTTTGAGGACTATGCCGTGTGTGGCTTCCCAGTAAAACTCGCCCTCGTTTTTCAAGATTTCTATCGCTCTGTAGAATGAGGCGCGTGGAATTTTCCATTGTTTGCAAAACTTACGGACATTAGGAATGACGAAAGCTTTATCTGGGGGGGTTGTCAGCTCCCAGATAAGCAATAGGTAAGCAGAAACGCTTAAGCGTTTCTTTTTGAACCATTCCCGCGCCTTTTTCTCTGTGAACTTGATAAAGCGCTCTTGCCGATTTTGTGGATTTTTGGATATACTCATAGTATTGATGTGCTCATAGTTTTGATAAACGTGAGTTCACGAAGCCTAGCTAATTGGGCGATTGAGGTAATTAGCAGATAAATCAACTGAGGCTTCCCGTTTGCACCGGGAAGCTTCGCCATGTCTAGGGTGGACTTTGGGTCCTTTACTCTATCGTAGAGTATACTTCACGTATTGTAAAGTAATGCAGGAGAAAAAATGCAATATACCTTAGACACACTGGAGTTTTCCCGGAAGCGGATTGATTTATTTTTATCGATGCGGTACAGCGATCGCGTCAGATTGTCAAAGTATTCCGATGCCGCTTGGTCTATGTGGATCAAAGGTGATCGCGAACCATCAATGTCAGTGCTAATAGCCTTGTCAGAGAGGCTGGCTGTGTACAGCCCTTTGCTTGTTGGCTTGAACCCGATGGAAGTGGCAGCCGGAATCCTCATAATGCGCTCGCGCCGAATCGAAAAGGATAAGGCGAAAGCGTCCGCTGAACAAGGTCAAAGTGCGGCTTAGTATTCATCTTCAGGTTCAAATAACTCAATCTGAATAAATTGAGTAGGTTCGCTTCCTAATAATCCTTTTTTCTGAAGTTTGGCGAGCGCCAAACTCATTTCATGATCTGCCAATTTCCATTGATCACAAAAAGAGGCTAGGTGAATCTTTATGCTGGTTTTTTGCCCATACGTTATTTGCATGGCAAGCCAGACATAGCACTCAAGATTAATAAGTTTGGCTTTTTTGAGTTTTTTGAGGTCGTAAGGGCTAAGATTCAAGAACTGATTCTCTTTTGATTGAGGAATATCCAGTTCGCCTACAAGTTGTATTTGCATATTATTAGTCCTGTGTTGTTGAACGTTCAAGCTGTTCATTTCCATAAATAATCGCGAGCGCCTCTAGGGTAATATTTGCTGGGACTTTTATCGGAGATTTGTTTACCAAATTGAGAAGATTATGGATTATAATATGTTGCGCTTCGCAATGCGAGCGCAGGCGAAAAACTTCGCAATTTAGCTTTTCGTTTTCAATGGCAAGTTCTTGGTAGTTCATTTGTATCCATCATATTTGATGTATACATACATTATAAGGAGTATTGCATGGTTATCAATAAAGAAAAATTAAGAAAGGAGTTTGACAACATTCTGTATGATTTCGGTATTCAAAAGGGCAAAATAGCCAAAATGTCCGGGATGCACTATAACTCTTTGTATCGATGGCTTGACGGCTCACAGGAGATATCTTGGGATACATGGTTAGCTTTAATAGAAGCATTGCCCAAGGAAGCCCGCGAGCGCTACTTGTCGTCTGTATTCGACGTGCTAGGTATTACGAGGGAAAACCTTAGCCTAGAGGCAAAACGCAAGTTATTTGTTGAATTGGCGGCTGATTTTGCATACGCTAAATCGGAAGGCTTGAAAATATGATAGAAAGTTGCCACCATGAATAAAGTTATGTGGGTAGCATCATGGACAATACATCAGGGAAATTAAACAACGGGAAAATTGTTAAAATAGAGGTATGCAGCTTGAAGGAAATAGATGAAAAAATAGAAGAGCTATTGGATAAAATCTGTATTGATGAGTTAAGCGCTGCCGACAAAGCTAAAATTTTTAAAAAGATTCAGGAGCGTTTGTTCGGTTTTTATTTGCCCGGAGCGATTGACCAAACGTTGTCATTTGGGGGAAATCAAAATAATCAGGTAGGTGTTCAAGTCGTTGAAGGGAACTTGAATTTTAACGTATTTGACGCTAAGATTTTTCAGCAAATTGTAGAGAAGATGATAGAAAAAGACCCAGAAATGATGATTAGATTAGCGCAGATTATAGCAGAGAAATCAAGATGAGTGATGCAGAGATTCAAGCCAGTATCGAGTCAGTTTTGATGGATTCCACTAAAACCCCCTTATATTCCTTGCTGGGATTAAATGAAGTGGATTATCGGTGGCAAGCCACAAAGATGGTGCTGAGCGCGATCGCCACGTATGAACCTCGCGCCGTGGTAACTGGGGTTGAGTTTAATGGTGGATTGCGGGTAAGATGGCAACCTGTCACTGCGGATATCCGTAGTGAGACCTACCCTGACACTTCAGCCATGACACCTCAAGATGCTGCTGAATATTTGCTAGAGTATGCGCTCGCGGGCTTTCTGGGAAAAAACAAGCTGTCTGGAATAGAGGATGCAGTACGTGAGGCGATTAACTCAGATTCCCGGTTAAAAATTCTCACTACGGATTTCCGCAGTGAGGGGAGTAGGGCAGAAATCAACGTGCAAGTGCTATCGTTGGTGCCGTTGGTGAAGATTCTCAAATATGATGGGATTAGCCAATATGACGGGACTTGGAGTTATGGTTGATCTTCCTGAATCAAGTGGCACTTACCCATCCGGAATTAGGCAGATTGATTCTGGGGAAACTGCTTTTGGAGGTGACACGACTAAGCCACCAAATGAGCAGTTGCTAGCGCTCGCTTCTCGCACAGCATTTTTAAAAGCTCAACTTGACGCAATCCAAACGGAAATAGATGGATTGACTATTGGGGAGGAAGTCCAGGCGCATTCTTCTGTGTTAGATGCGCTCGCTGCTCTTGCGGCGGACGCTTCTGTATTGATTGGGCGGGATGGGACAGCGGCAGTTGTAAATATTCCTCAATCCACCTTTCAGGCAAGTAACAGTAATTTAGATGCGCTCGCGGGATTAAGTTTAGTCGCAAATAAGTTGCTAGGGACAAATGGAGCGGGTGCGCTCGCTTTGCTTAATAAAGTGTCTGTGGCAGTGCTTCAGGATTATAAAGCCAGTTTTGCCGGGACAGGAAGTACCGGATCTTGGTTGAAGCGTGACTTGAACAATATTGAGGAGGCTGGGCAAAGTTTTTGCTCTTTAAATGGCGATTCAACGTTTGATTTGAATGCAGGTGGCTACCTTCTAATTGCTCGTGTTCCAGCGACTATGGTGGATAAGCACCAGGCGCGGTTGTTCAACGTGACCGATAACTCGTTTTTTAAAGGAAGTTCGACTCAGACTCTAAATGCGGCGGCGGTAAGTGGTCAGTCGATAACGACAGATAGTTGGGTGTTTGCTGCGTTTTCTGAGACTTCAACGAAAAAATTCCAGATTGAGCAACGGATTTACGATACAATTACCGACCGCAGCTTAGGCGCTGAGGTCGGTACAGGATTGGGTGAGGTTTATACTCAAGTCGTGATCGTTAAACTGAGTTAGTCGCTTTTAACCGATTAAGAAAATCTGTCAATTCAGTTACGGAAAGCTGCGAGCGCGATCGCTTCCCGTAACATTTCTCCAAAAATTCTCGCCCCTGGGAGTTAGACCAGCCCAAGCGATTCAGTTCTAAGTTGGTTTGGTCAATTAGACTTTCGCTGTCTGATATTGTTACCGCGCTCGCTTCTTGACGCAATTGCTTAAGCCTTAAACCGTACTGCCCAGCTAGTTTTTGAGCAATTGTCTTGGTTTCTTGGTTTGTAGCATTTTGCCACAGATATCGAATGGTGAAGGGTTGATCATCAATGTATGCTCCAATGCCAAATTCCTCTGCCGCGTTCTTGTAGGCGTCTGCCAGTGTTACTTGGCTTTTATTCCCGCCGAACTTTTCATGGGCTGTATGGAATCCAAGCGCCTCTTTGACAACTCCCAATATGTTTAGCCGTACCTGAATTACAGGATTTCCCGATTCATCTAACCAATATCCGATTGTTTCAAAAATGAAGTTTTGAACACCTACGACTTGGATTAGGCGCTCGCGAATCGCTTGCCAAGGCAGATAGACCCAGTACGTCGTTCTCCCTTGGCGGTTGCGCCCAATTACCCTCTCTTTATGCGCTTCTGGGGGGAATGGGGCTATTAGCTCTGGGTAAATTTTATCGAACGTGCGCCCGTCTTTCGTCTTTTCCGGGACTGTGTAGGTTGTTGATTGCGGTTGTTGATTCATGATTTCTATTATGTGGTGTGTCCCCACCGTTTGTGGTGGGGAATATGCAAAAAATTAGCCTAGGGTCCTAGAAGTCTTCATCCCAGTCGATTAGTCCTTTCATGTAGGCGATTGCGCCTTCTTTCTCTTTCGCTGTAAAGGTTTTGGGATAGGAGGTTACGACTTCAAATGTCCACATTTTACGGACTTCTGCCTTGTAGTTGCCATCCTCTATGTGGATGAGTTCCATCTGCCAACCGCGATAAACACCGCACGGCAAAAACATCGGATGCCAATTGGGGTCAAGGGGAGGGTAGGGTTGTACCCTCGCTATTGATTGTGTCATGATAGATTTAGTAAATTTTCTAGTTCGGCGCTCGCTTCTATGTTGAGCGCTCTATTTTTATCTTACCGTGCGGACATGGTAATTTCGGGAGGCATGGCATTTGTAGTCCTGATTAGAGAGGAATTGTGGCATAAGATATGGTAATTGCCGTGCGGACGTGGATTTAGATATAGTTAGAGGGTAATACTAAGTTCAATGAAATGAAAGAACAACAGCCCAGAATTAAAGGGAAATTTGCTGTAAAAGGCAAGGAACCTTTGGGTAATCGCATTTCTGTAAGACTTTATCTATCAATTGAGGAAAAGCTGAGAAGTGAAGCTAACTGCAAAGGAATATCTTCTAGTCAGTTGATTCGCAAAATAGTCACCGATCGCTATTTGGAGAGGGAAAATATCAGGATTTAATAGGGAAAAACGAGTATGTCACAAGAAAAAGAAAGAATCAAGTGGGGGAAGAATAGCGATGAAAAATATATTTGGCGGCTGTTTCGGGGCGTTTCAGATCAGAGGCAGTAAATTTTATCACGAATCCATGCCGCTGACAACCGTAACTGACGAGGATGCAGACCAAACGCGACAGTATTTCTTAAGTGAAGCTTATCAAATCTATCCATCAAGTCAGGGATGGTACGATCATTATGCAGGAGTGGCAGCGCTAAACGAATCTCAGGTGAGAGATTTTTTGGAGAGTCAAAACTAGGATATTGGGTGGAGTGTTGACAAATAAGTGAACGTAAGCGATGGCTGAAAGTGAAGAAGACCGATTAGCCCGCGCCGTACAGCGCGGTATAGAGGCAGAAAAGCAGGCTAATATTAAGCGCGGCTGCGGGTGCGTTGGGGTGGGATTTCTGTTGTTGGTGATAGTTGTGGTGTTTTTTGCGTTAAGTTGAGAAAAATAAAGCAACATCTCTTTTTCTGTCCTTGTTTAAATTGCATTGTTCGTTGAATAATCCACAAAATTAGCAATGCGAAAAGTGGTAATCTACTGATATTATGGCGCGAGCGCCTTAACTAGAGCGGCTAGCTTGTCGATACGCTTCTCTGAAATGCGCTCGCGCTTCCTCTACACCCATTCCAGTGACTTCCATCGCCCTTTCATAAAATCGGTCGACTGTTCCTTGGTTGGCATCCAACCAGGGGATTATTATCTGTCGTGCCATTTCTGCTTTAGACACGTCATTTTTGTGAGCGTGTCCGATGAGGCGGCGATTGTCATAGATGGGGAGAGCTAGTCCCACCTGGCTAGTTGCCTCTGTCAGTGCAGTCCCACGCCGCTTAAACTCCCCTAAAATGCGATGCTCAACCGCACCCATCGAATCATCCTGCTCTTGAGCAAGTTTTTCATAGTACGCCACTAATTCCCCATGATGCTTCTCAAGCCAGCCACGGATAATCAGAAAGCCCATTTCTGCTATGGGGACAGTATTTAGGATGCAATGGTCTACAAGCCTCTCTATGTCTGTGTCTGGCAGTTGAGCAGAAAATCTTTTGCGAGTAAGTTTGAGTTTCATGATATGAAAACAGCTTATGGTTTACAATCATATCATGAAGGCGAGCGCTAATAAGTCAGATTGGAAGCGCTCGCCCGTGCCACGAATGGCACTGACCCCTAAACCATGCTTAGGAGCTACATAAATCATGAATCCATTAGAGCTAAAGGACAAGTACCAGTGGTCTTACCAAAAGCTGTCTATTTTATTTGGCGTTTCCGAATTATCGGTGAGGCGATGGGGGTTTCAAGGTAAGGCTCACCGCAGCCCAAATCGAAGTGTTCAGATTTTGGCAGGATTAATTGACAAGCACCCAGAGTTGATCGAGGTAGTTACAGAGATTAGCTTGAGCTTAGAAGGTTGACCTAAGTTAATGCCATAGGTACTAGCCCCCATTAATAGGGGGTTTTTAAATGGGATTAAGCGGTCAAACTGCGGCGGACGGTCAAACTGTGGCGCTATGTCCGCAAGAAATCTAGTTGCAGCAAGGCTTCTGCGGCGGTCAAACTGTGGCGGAACTTTAAAAGTCTGATTCTACCGTTAACAATGCGCTCGCCATAGATTGACCGAAATAGCTAAAACCTCGAAGTTTCTAAGATGCATAGCGTATGACACGAACATGGACGCAAAAAAGAAATCGCTAAAAAATGCCTACGAAAACACAGTAGGAGAAGAGATCAGCGAGCGCCAATGGCGGCGCATTAAGAACGAATACTTGGGCGGTGTCGGCAATCTTAGAGTGGTCAAGACTTTTGCCCAACTACGAAAAGTTAACGGGCGACGGCGAATCACTTTATCTGATATCAACCGAGTTAAAGGGTTTGATTCATTCGTTCAAATGCTGGGAACCTCCGGGGCATTGGTGACAGGAGCCGATATTTTGGATGCTTTTAATCGCCTTGATCCATCTCCCTCCGAATCCACCATTAGGCGATGGGGGAAAGAGATTGGAATTCCGATCCGCAAAGACGACTACTACACGCCGGTCCAGGCGCAAGCATGGCTCAAATTAGCCAGCGAGCGCATCACATTTAAGCTCAAGGATTAATCATGGAAACACTTAGAGAACTACTTAAGCAAAACGGACAAGACCCCAATCAAGCCGAAACGCTTGCGGCTAAGTATAATTACGGCTCAGACCTGACGGCTGAAGATGCCAAGCTGATTTGGGATGAAGAGAGCAAGGGGAAGCTGGCTAAAGCCAATAAAAACGGAAAAGTTAGCCGCCGACGTAAGAAAGGGCGAGTTAAACCCGTTAACTTTCAAGATGCCGTAATTCATGCCGCAGGTGAAAGTGAATCCGAAGTTCAAAGCTTAGAGAGTCAATTACAAGCGCACAAGGGTAACTGGGTTCAATCGCGTTCGCAGGCGATTGTCGATGAGATTCGCAGCGCCCCCACTGAAGTGATGAATTCGGTAGCTGGAGCGCTAATGGAGGAAAAAGCAGATGCTGAAACCTTTCGCCAATATGGTGATGAACTCGGTAGTCTCCTTTTCCCTGTTGAGCCGCCAGATGCGACCGAATAAATTTATGTTCGCGCTCGCTTACCTAAACGCTTTTTTTCTCTTCTGCATTCTGGGAATGATGATTTATGGAACCAACAGACACCAAGCAGAGACTCCAATTACATCTCCTGCCAACCGGGGAGCTGAAGTTCGATGGCAGTGATTCAATGGAATCTGTTGAAGGATTACAGGCAGCTCTTGACACTGCTCAATCCATAATCCGCACCCAAGAAATCATTAAACAGAAATACAAATGGAATTATATGGTTCAGGTGGCGCTCGCACTTTCCTTACTCGCATTTGGCGTCGGTTCGTTAAGCTTCGTATTTGTTCGTTCGGTTAGTGGAGGTAAATAATGGGATTACTTAATAGTTTGTTTCCTGGCGTATCTGGGGCTTTAGTTCAGTCAAATCAATTAGCCAGTGGCGCTGACCCGACTCGCATTGCTGGAAATGACCGAGGGGCAATCGTCAAATATTCATCGCTTCCGGTTAAGACCAACCCCCAGGCAGTGATTAAAGCGTCTGAGGAATCAGGTAAGTCGGAAGCTCAAACCTATCTATTGCGGCAACTATCGCGACATACATT
>JGI12048J13642_10103397_pt1 | contig 36720 bp, 19 predicted proteins | sample ElkSlonscriptome_16_FD_13642 | JGI IMG/M metagenome (IMG submission 13642)
CTTCGCGTGGCTTCTCTGGAGCCTGGTGCACGTCGCCTTCCTGGTCGGCTTCAGGAACAAGGTGCTGGTGATGGTCAACTGGATGTGGCAGTGGCTGGTCCACGCGCGTGGATCGCGCCTGATCACCGGGGCCCTCGGGAGTCACGTCGGGGGCGTGGATGCCCGACTCGACGCCCACGACGGAATGCACGTGCACCAGTTCGAGGACTGACACGCCGGGCGGCGACGGGGCCCGACCCGACCCACGGCCGGCGTGCACCGCGACCGGTGTAGACCACGACCCAGGCGAAAAGCACGAAGCCCCCGACCGCCGTCATGGCGATCGGGGGCTTCGTTCGTTGCGGGGGACGGCTCGGACCGTACGCCGCTCTCCCTCCGCGAAGGGGTGGGTCAGCGGCGCTCACTCCGCGCGTTGAGCTCGTCGACGTCCACCGCCGTGCGATCGTCGCCCAGCAGGTGCCGAGCGAAGTATTCGGCGCGCTGCCAGAACCAGTAGTTGTTCATGCTCCCGTAGCCGTGCCGTGCACCCGGGTAGATGAAGAAGTCGAAGCGCTTGTTGGCCTCGACGAGCGCCTCGGCCATACGGATCGTGGCGGCGGGGTGCACGTTGTTGTCGACGTCACCCGTCGTCAGCAGCAGCTTGCCCTTCAGGTACGGCGCGAGCTCGATGTTGGAGTCGATGTCATACTCCCATTCGACGTTGCCCTCGTCGTCCTCGACCCGCTCGACTCCGTGGTGCTTCTCGCTCCACCACCGGTTGTAGATCTGGTTGTCGTGGTTTCCGGCGCTCGACACCGCGACGTCGTAGACCTCCGGATAGTTGAGCAGCGCCGCCGTGGACATGAAGCCACCGCCGGAGTGCCCGTAGATGCCGACGCGCTCGCGGTCGATGAAGTCGTGGCGGTCCGCCAGCTGCTGGATTCCGGCCACCTTGTCGGCGAGTCCGTAGTCGCGAAGGTTCCCGTAGCTGTAGGTGTGGTACCACTTCGAGCGGTCCGGATGCCCGCCGCGGTTGCCCAGCGTGACCACGACGAACCCGAGATTCGCGAGCGCCTGCTCGGTCGAGTTCGTGCTCCAGAACTTCGAGACCGACTCGGTCTGCGGTCCCGGATACACGTACTGGATGATCGGATAGATCTTCGTCGAGTCGAAGTCCATCGGCTTGTACATGACGCCGTAGATGTCCGTCACGTTGTCGGCGGCCTCGAACTTGAAGGTCTCCGGGAACTGGTAGCCCGCCTCCATCATCCGGCTCAGGTCGGCCTGCTCGAGCTCCATGACCACCTGACCGTTCCGGTCGCGGAGGACCGTCTGCGGCGTGGCGTCGACCCGGCTGAAGGAGTGCACGACGTAGCTCGCGTCCTCGGGCATCGAGGCGCGGTTGTCGAAGTCACCCTCGGAGATCTGCGTGAGACCCGATCCGTCGAGGTTCACGCGGTAGAGGTGCGTGTAGTAGGGGTCGATGGCCTCCTCCCGGGCGTTGGCCGTGAAGAAGACCTGATCGCGCTCCTCGTCCACCCGCACCACGCCCGAGACGTGCCACGGACCCTCGGTGAGACGCGCGACCATGGTGCCGTCGGCATCGTAGCGGTACAGATGGGCCCATCCGTCGCGCTCGGACCACCAGATGAAGCCGCCGTCCTCCAGCGGTGTCGGACTCTGCGTGTCGAGGTAGACGTTCATCTCCTCCTGGACGAGCGGCGTTTCCTCACCCGTCTCGAGGTTCACCTTCATCAGGTCCACCTCGTGGAGGTCGCGCGACGTGCTCATGTACCAGAGTTCGTTCGGGTCGTCGGAGATCCACTGGCTCTGGAAGGGCCCGTCGTCCTGCGGGTAGCGGTAGATCTGGTCGTTGATCACCGAGAGGCTGGGCCCCTGCGCGTGGTCGGCGGTGGCGATCTCGGACATCTCCATCTCATCGAGATCGTAGACCGTGAGGTGGTCGACACCGGCCTCGTCCTCACCCGGCATCACGTACTTGTAGGACTCGAGTTCGGGACGGTCGTGTCCGGTGTTGTGGATCACGAAGAGGAAGTCCACCTCCCGGTTGTCCGAGCGTGTGACCGCGAACTTCCGGGAGTCCTTCGACCAGGAAAGGCCCGGGCGGCTCTTCTCGGCCCACTCCTCCTCCTTGTCCACGTCGTTGATGCCGTTTCCGGTGGATGCGCGCGACGAGAAGCTGAAGTACGCCTCCCCATCCGTCGTCAGCGGGATCGAGTCGAGCTCGATCTCCTCCGCGGCCTCCTCCGCCTCGTCGCCGTCCTTGCCCTGCCGGGCGTCGAGCACCTGCTGGTACTGATCGGCGTCGATCATGTACAGGTTGTGGTTCTGGGCGAAGACGATCGTCTGGCCGTCCGGCGAGACGTTCGCCCAGTTCGGGTGGTTGGCCGGCTCCTCCGGTCCGTCGAGCTGGCGGAGCGTCTGCGTCGAGATGGTCCACTCGAAGTAGAACATCTCGGGCTCGGTCTCCGTGGGCGGCTCCTCGCCCTCCTCCATGTCGTCCTCGTCGACCTCGCCTTCGACTTCGATCTCCTGCGAGCCTCGAACTTCGAAGCGCAGCGTGTTGTCGTCGACGAAGTCGATGCCTCGGATCGGCAGATTCTGGCCGTCCCACGGGTCCTTCGTGATTCGCGTGAGTTCGGCGGCGAGTGCGTCGCGGTCGAAGATCTCCGACTTCGTGCGCTGTCCGGGATCCACGATGTACCAGTGCGACCCGTCGCTGGTCTCCCACTCGTACCAGAACCTGTCCGAGCCCCGGATGTACTGCGGCGAGACCGTCAGGTCGTAGAGCATGTCGCCCACGTTGTACGGGGCCCACCGGGCGGCGAGCTGCCAGTTGGCCGATTCGGGGCCACCCACCCAGCCCGCCTCGTCCGATCGGGACGACTCGGTGGTGTGGGACTGGGCGTGGGTCTGCGTGGGAAGCGTGACGAGCGCCGCGAGAGCGACGAGCGTCCCGGCGGCGTGGAAGATGAACCTGCGCATGCGTGTGTCCGATCCTGGGGGGTGCGACTGGCGTGGTGAACGGCGGTGCTCCCGCGCGGGCGAGCGTCCGCGGAGGGTCATAAGGCGGAGGAGAGCGCCTCGCCGCAAGGATGCGCGGACGGGACGGGCCTCCTCCCGCGGGACTCAGCCCCCGAGGGCCCGGTCGAGGTAGGCCTTGAGCCGCTGCCACGCATCGAGCGCGGGACCGCTCCGGACCTCCGGGTCGCCATCGACGCGAAGCCAGAATCCGTGGTCCACGTCGTCGTAGATGTGCAGGTCGTTCTCGACGCCGGCGGCCTCGAGGGCGGCCTCGAAGCGCTCGACCGACTCGGGCGCCGGCCCGCTGTCGAGACGCGCGAAGGTGCCATACACCTCGTGATCCATACCGGCCAGCGCCTCGGGGTCCTCCACGAGCCGCCCGTAGAAGATCGCGGTGGCGTCGTGATTCTCCCCGTCGAGGCCGAAGGACAGGGCGACACCTCCGCCGTAGCACCACCCCATGGCGCCGACCCGGCCCGTCACGTCGTCGCGGCCTTTCAGGTAGCGGACGGCGGCGTTGAGGTTCGGGACCACGTTCCCCTCGGCCTCCGCCATGAGCGCCCTGTTCTCGTCGGAGTTCTGACCCACCTGCCCCTGAAAGAGGTCCGCGGCGAGCGTCACGTAGCCTTCGGCGGCGAAGTCGTCCGCCACCTGCCGGACTCGATCCGTGAGCCCGTTCCACTCGTGGATGATCACGAGAGCGGGGAAGGGGCCCTCGCCCGCGGGCACCGCCAGATATCCGGTGGTGGCGTCGTCGCCCTCGAGATAGCCGAGATCGCGACCCTGAAGCTCGCCGCCGTCCCCGGTGATGGCCGAGGGGAGCTCGCCCTCGGCGGTGGGCGAAAGCGCGACGCGCGATCCGGACCCTTCCATTGCGGAGCCGTCCTCGGCCGCGAGGTCACCCTCGGAGGACACCTCGGCCCCCGACGCCGAATCCTCGGTCCCATCGGCGGGAGGCGCGCACGCGGCGACCATCGCGAAGGTCACGAGTGCGAGGAGGGTGAGCAGGGCGGATCTCGCCCGGGTCGTGGGAGCGTCGTGGGTCGGTAGGGCGCGCGTCATGGCGAGGCTCCGGCAGGATGAGAGTGCGAGTGCAACGGTTCCGACCCTCCGAACCTGCCCCGGTTCCTCGCGACGGTCGAGGTCGCCCCGGGCATGCACCGCCCGCCCTGCGGCGATCCCGTGTGCGGTCATGCCCCTCGACCGATGTCCTCGACGATCTGCCGCGCCGCCACCTCCCCGGAGATCACGGCCGGTGGTACGCCGGGTCCCGGCACGGTCAGCTGCCCCGCGAAGTAGAGCCCCTCGACCTTCCTCGATCGGAGCCGGGGTCGGAGCAGGGCGGTCTGCCGAAGCGTGTTCGCCAGCCCGTACGCATTCCCGCCCAGGGCGTTGTAGTCGTCGCGGAATTCGGTGTGAGCGTAGCTGCGTTTCAGCACGACGCGATCCCGGATGGTGTGCCCGACATACCGTTCGAGCCGCGTCATCACGAGGTCGTAGTACCGCTCCCGGGTGGCGTCGGGGTCGGGGAGGTTCGGCGCGACGGGGATGAGGATGGAGAGGCTCTCGTGACCCTCCGGCGCGACGTCCCGATCGGTTCGCGAGGTCGCGGAGACGTAGAAGAGCGGGCGCTCGGGCCATCGCGGGGACTCGTAGATGGCCTCGGAATGCTCGTCGAGGGGCTCGTCGAAGAAGAGGGTGTGGTGCTCGAGTCCCCGAATCCGTCCCTCGACGCCCAGATAGAAGATCAGGCTCGAGGGCGACAGCGTCCGCGTGTTCCAGTACTTCGGTGAATACTGTCGATGCTCGGGGGCCAGCAGCTCCTGTTCCACATGGTGGTAATCGGCGCCGGCGAGGACCACATCCGCCGGAAACACCCCCCCGGTGTCGGTCTCCACACCGACCACGCGCCCCTCCTCCACGAGGATCCGACTCACCGCGGCGTCCGTCACGAGCCGGGCGCCCTCCTCCGTCGCCAGCCTCGCCATGCCGTTGACCACGGCTCCGATTCCGCCCTCCGGATACCAGGTGCCGAGCGCGATGTCCGCGTGGTTCATGAGGCTGAAGAGCGCCGGAGTCTCCGTGGCCGTGGACCCCAGAAAGAGGACCGGAAACTCCATGATCTGCCGGAGCCGGGTGTCCTCGAAGTGCCGCTCCACATGTCGGCGAAACGACTGCAGCATCTGGAGACGGATCAACGCCCAGAGCATCGTGGGGTCGGTGAACTCGAGGAGGGACAGGCTCGGCTTGTGCACGAACTCGCCCATCCCGCGCTCATACTTGTAGGCGGCATCGTCGAGGTACGACAGCAACTCGTCTCCGGCCCCCGGCTCGAGCCGTTCGAACAGCTTCGCCACGGCGTCCACCCCGGCCGGAACGTCCACCACGTCTTCGGGGCCGAAGACGACGCGGTACGACGGGTCGAGACGGATCAATCGATAGAACTCGTCGACACGCCGACCGAAGAGCCCGAAGAACCGCTCGAAGACGTCGGGCATCCAGTACCAGCTCGGCCCCATGTCGAAGCGGAAGCCGCGGCAATCCCAGACGCGGGCACGCCCTCCGAGGTGATCGTTCTTCTCGAGCAGGGTGACGTCCGCACCCGCCCGAGCGAGCAGGGCCGCGCCGGAGAGCCCGGCGAATCCGCCGCCCACGACGACGACGCGCGTTCCGGCCAGCGTACCCGACGGAGTCGGTGGAGCGTCCGGCGCACGCGGCGGAGTCCCGGGAGTCGAACGGCTGTTCATGATCGAGAATACACGCCGCCGATCGGCACGTTCTGGGACCGTATGGACCACATCCGGTCGATTCCGCTAAGTTCCGGTTCTGCGGTTCTCACCTCGGGTCCCTCGATCGAGGGGCCGGCGCTCTGCGACATCACGCAGCAACACGACTCTGCGCCAGCTTATCGAGCCAGCTCTTCTGGCCGGCCTGCTGAGCACATATCACACGGACATACCTTGGATTTCAACGCCCTCGGGCTACGCTCGAGCCTCCTTCGAGGCATCGATGATCTCGGCTTCACGACCGCCACACCCATTCAGACCGACGCGATTCCGCCTGCGCTCGAAGGCCGCGATGTCCTCGCCTGCGCCGCGACCGGCTCCGGCAAGACCGCCGCCTTCCTGCTGCCCATTCTGGAGCGCCTCGCCGACAAGCCGCGCGGTACGACCCGCGCCCTCGTGCTGGCGCCCACTCGCGAACTCGCCATCCAGATTCTCGCCGACTTCGAGGACCTCGCGAAGCACACGGAGATGCGCGGTGCGGCCGTGTACGGGGGAGTCGGGATGAACCCCCAGATCGAGGCATTCCGGGATGGGGTCGACATCGTCATGGCCACCCCGGGCCGGCTGCTGGACCACTTCCAGAGGGGCAACGCGCCCCTGAAGGGACTCGAGGTGCTGGTCCTGGACGAAGCCGATCGGATGCTCGACATGGGCTTCCTGCCGGATATCCGGCGGGTTCTCAAGCATGTGCCCCGACCGCAGCAGACGCTGTTCTTCAGCGCGACGATGCCTCCGGCCATCGAGAAGCTGACGAGAGAGCTCCTCACGAACCCCGTCACCGTCGCGCTCCAGATCAAGGCTCAGCCGGCCTCGGGTGTGACACAGACCGTGTACCCCGTCGCCAAGAGCGACAAGACACGGCTGCTCATCGAGCTGCTCAAGCGTGAGGGCATCTACGATGCGCTCGTCTTCACGAGGACGAAGCACGGAGCCAACCGGCTGACCAAGAAGCTGAACAAGAGCGGAGTGACCGCCGAGCGTATCCACGGCAACCGCTCCCAGAACCAGCGTACGAAGGCGCTGGCCGGGTTCAAGAGGGGTGACTTCCAGGTGCTCGTCGCGACGGACATCGCGTCGCGCGGCATCGATGTCGAGGAGCTCGGACACGTGGTCAACTTCGACCTTCCCAACGTGCCCGAAGACTACATTCACCGCGTCGGCCGGACCGGACGGGCCGGAGAGACCGGCGACGCCTTCAGCTTCGTGACGCCGGACTGCGAAGCCGATCTCGCCAAGATCGAACGCGCGATCGGGACCACACTTCAGCGGAAGACGGTCGAGGGGTTCGACGTGCCGACCGGGTCGTCGACCGGGTCGGGTGGTGGTGGCGGAAGGTCGCGTGGCGGAGGGGGCCGGGGCCGGTCGGGAGCCTCGAAGGCCGGCCGGGGAGGAGGCCGTTCCCGCACGCAGCACGCCGACGACGGACAGAACGACCGCCCGCGGCGACGTCGCTACGGGAAGCGGCGGGACTGACACCCCGCCCGAACACACCCCGCCCGACGCTGTCGGGCGGCCCTCCGCGCCCGGGTCCCGATCGGGCCCGGGCGCGGATCGGCTTCGGTGCTCCTACCCGCCTCCGCCCACCCCGGGGATCCCCACCGGCTCCTCGTCCCACCACCACAGCGGCTCGATCTCGCGCTGACGGGGCCAGGTCTCGGTCATGCTCGCGGCGTCGAACAGTCGCCCGTTCATCATCACGAGCTCCACGCGCTCGGTGTTGCGCAGGTCATCGCGTGGATCGGCCTCGAGGATGACGAGGTCGGCCAGCTTCCCGGGCTCGACGCTGCCCACGTCACCGTCCAGCCCGATCGCTTCGGCGCCCATGATCGTGGCTACCCGAAGCGCGTCCATGGCGTCCATGCCGGCCGACGCCATCGCCCACAGCTCCCAGTGAAATCCGAGCCCCTGGAGCTGCCCGTGGCTCCCGACTCCGGCGCTTCCGCCGGCCTCCACCAGATCCCGCACGAACTCCGCATGGTCCTCGAAGTGGTACTGGCTCTCGTGGAACCACTGCGCGCGTCGCAGCGTGGCCGCGTCGATCACCTCGTGCGGGACGAAGCGTCGAAGCCGCTCGTCGTCATGCGGGTTGTCGTTCTCGTAGAACCAGTTCTCCGCCCACGGTCCGCCGTAGCTGACGAGCAGGGTGGGGGTGTACGTGCGCTGCTGGGCCACGAACAGCTGTACGACGTCGTCGTAGACCGGGAAGATCGGCAGGGAGTGCTCGAGCCCGGGGTAGCCGTCCAGCGTCTCGTCGAGGTTCTGACGGATGTTGAGCGACCCCTCGGTGGTCGGCATGAGACCGAACTCCCGCGCCGCCATGACGATGTACTGGCGGCCCTTCCGCGGCGCCGATACATACATCTTGAGGGTCTTGGTGTCGTAGTACTCCGCGTACTTCCGCAGGATGTCCCGGGCCTTGTCCAGCGAGTCGATGTCCGTCTCCCAGAAGACGCCGCGGCCGGTGGAGTAGATTCGGGGCCCGAGGATCTCGCCTGCGCGGACGCGGTCGGCGTACGTGAGGTGGTCGGAGGCGCCGGGCTGAGCGTCCCGGGTCGTCGTGACGCCGTAGGCGAGGTTGGCCATGTAGGACCACACGTCGGTGCGGTGGACCTGGTACGACGGCCGCATGTGGGCGTGGATGTCCACGAATCCGGGGACGATCACCCGTCCCGACACGTCGCGGATCTCCGCGCCCTCGGGTACCTGCACCTGCCCGCTCGGGCCGACCGCCGCGATCCGGTTGTTCGTGACGACCACATCGGCATCCTCCACGACCTGCGGGGTGCCGCTCGCGTCGTCGGCCATCGTGAGAACGGTGGCGCCCCGAAGCACGACCGTGCCCTCGGGAATGTCCCGCTCGACCTCGATCTCCATGCGGACCTCGTCGGCCACATAGGCCGAGTCGGCGTCGGAGGCGGCGAGGTCGTGGCTGAAGAAGGCGTTGCCGAGGACGTAGTGAACGGTACCGCCGTCGGCGCTCCATGACGGGAACTCGCCCCCCATGTCGGTGAGCTTCCGGGCGGGGAAGGCCGCGTTGTCGGGGTTGCCGACGTCGATGGTCGGCGGCTCGGCGCCCACGCGGGGCACCGTGACCGTGTAGATCTGTCCGTTGATCGAGGCCATCGCCTGGTCACCCGTCGGTGCCATCACGATCGCGTCCGGTCCCAGTCCTTCGTCCGCGTTGGGCGGGCGCGGGCCCGACACGCTGATGTGGGTCCGCTCGTCCGTGCCGTCGAGGCGGATCGAGATGAGCGCGTCTCCGTCGCCGTCGTACAGATGCAGACGATCGGAGCCCGCGACGAAGTGGGGCGTGCTGCGGTTGTCGGCCGGTGCGATCAGCGTCGCATCCGCCGGTCCGCTGCCGACCGGGAGCCACACGATCTCGGTCGGGTCGGGGGATCCGGCGCCGAAGCCCGCGGCGGATTCGCGGTATGCGCGTGCGACATCGCGGAAGGCGACGAGACGAGTGCCATCGGGTGTCCAGGCGGGTGTCATCCACGAGGCCGGCTCGGCGGAGATCCGGGTCGGCGTACCCCCCTCGGCATCGAGGGTGTAGACATTGCCCGCCGCCCCCTCCCACGTCACGTAGGCGATCCTCGATCCGTCCGGCGACCATGCGGGATAGTGCTCTGTCACGCCGCGATCGTCGGTCGGGGTGTCGCCGGTGAGTCGCCGGGCGTTGGTCCCGTCGGCGTCCGCCACCCAGAGGCGGTTGAGCGCCGTGAATGCGATTCGGCTGCCGTCGGGCGACGGGACGGGGTCGCGGATCTGGGACACCGTGAAGGTGGGCGTGTCCTCGATCGGGTAGTCGAAGTCCAGGACGGGCCCGACGGCCAGCTGGTAGTCGAGCTCGAAGGGGATTTCCTCCGCCTCGCCCGGCGCCCCGTCCTCACCGACCGGAACGCGCCAGAGCTTGCCGCCCCAGCTGGCGATCAGGGATCGCGAGTCGGGCGTGAACGACATGCCGGGAAGGACGTCGAGCGTCGCGCGGGACTCCTGATCGTCCTGCTGCACCGGGTACGCGAGCCACTGCTCCTCTCCCGAGTCGAGATCCCGGATCCGCAGACCCGTGTGCTCGTCGTGACGCGTGCCGTAGACGAGCCAGCGACCATCGGGGGAGAGCGTCGGGCGGAAGCCGGAGCCCCACCGGGACGTCCGTGAATAGGTCTCGCCGGTGTCGCGATCGTACACGGCGAGCTGGTACTGCGGCATGGGCGCGTTGTAGGTCCAGTCGCCATCCCGTCGCGCATGCCAGATCCAGCGATCGTCCGCGCCGAAGGCCGCACCGAGGTTCTTCTCGCCGTCCTCCTCGACCAGCTCCACACCCGCCCCTCCGTCGACGTGGTAGAGGTGGAGGTTCGGCAGCCCGCCGCCTCCACGGAAGCCGCCCATCGATGCCACGACGTAGCTTCCGTCGGGGGTCCACTCGGGGCTCTCCGCCCGGTTGGCCGCTCCCGCGCTCACCTGGATCGTGTCGGAGCCGTCGAGGCTCATGATCCAGATGTTCTGTCCGCCGTCCATGTCCGAGGTGAACACGATCCGGTCGCCGTCCGGATTGAAGCGCGGCTGGACGTCGTACGCCAGGCCCGAGGTCAGCTGCGTCGCCTGCCCGCCGGAAATCGGGAGCGTGAAGAGGTTGCCCAGATGGTCGAAGACGATCGTCCGCCCGTCGGGGGAGACGTCGACGCTCATCCATGTGGACTCGGTGGTCCGGACGTCCAGCAAGCGGTCCACCTCGAGCGGCAGGTCGGCTTCGTCCTCGGCGTCCTGCGCCCAGGCGATCGTGGGAGACAGAAGGACGGCCCCGAGGATCGGAAGGAGGATTGGATGGACGAACCGATCGGCGAGCGGGCGGTCGACGACAGGGCGGCGAGAGCGGTGCATGGACGGCCTCGTGGGGTTGGACGGCACGGTCGCGTCGGGCCCCTCGCAGGCTGATGGGTCGCCTGATGGGTCGCCTCATGGATCGCCTCATGGGTTGCCCGACGGGTCGAAGGATGCCGGGCGAGAGCGGGCCGGGCAAGCAGACCGTTCGCGCCCGCGGGTCGGACCCCCTTTGACGCGCGCACCTCCCCGGCGGAGGTTGCGGAGCCTCCCCCCCGTACCCCGCGTCCCCATGTCTCGACCTCAGGTCGCTCGAAGACTCCGTGACGGCCAGCTCGGATCATCGCCCATACGCGACATCATGAAGCTGGCCGACCGGCGGAACATCCGGGCCATGGGGCTCGACCCCGACGACGTGATCTCCCTTGCCGGGGGGTGGGTAGCTCACGAGGCGCCTGCCGCGCTGCGCGAGGCGTATGCGGAGGTGGCGGACGACCCCGCCCTCTTCCACGAGCTCGGGGCCTACTCGCCGACGCGCGGGCTTCCGCGCGCCCGCGCATCCCTGCTGGCCCTGGACCGGGCACTGTACGGCACAGCTGGGCTCTCCGACGAGCACGTGCTGGTCGGTGCTTCGTCCACCCAACTCACCTACAGCCTGCTGGCGACCCTGCTCGATCCGGGGGACCGCGTCGTGCTTTTCGATCCAGCCTACGCGAATTACGGGCCCCAGCTCGACCTGGGCCCCGAGGGTGTGGAGGTGGTCCGACTGCCGGTGCTCGACACGGAGCACTGGACGTGGATGGGAGATCGCGAAGCGGTACTGACGCGGTTTCGCGCGATTCTGGAGGAACATACGCCGCGGCTCCTTCTCTTCTCGTCCCCGAACAATCCGACCGGCCAACTCGTGCCGGACGACGTCTTCTTCGGCCTGGTGGAGGCTGCCGCAGCGGCGGACTGTTTCGTGGTCGTGGACTTCGCCTATCGCACCCACTGCTTCACGGAGGCGATGCCGGAACACTTCGCCGCGAGTCCCGTCGCGTACCCGAACCTGATCCGGCTCCACTCGAATTCGAAGTGGTGCCGGGGGCTGGGCCGGCGACTCGGGTGGGTGGAGGCGGCGCCGCACGTGATCGAGGCACTCGAAGTCGTGCAGCAGAGCACGGCCCTGTGTCCCGACACGGTGCATCAGTACGCACTCGCGACCTACCTGGAGCGGGCGCTCGAGGACGGGTCTCTCCGGACCTACCTCGATCGGACCAACGCGCTGTACGAGAAGGCTGCCCGGCACACGACCCGGTGCGTCCACGAGTACCTGGGGATGCCGTGCCTCGAGCCGAAGGGAGGTCTCTACACCGTCGTGGACGTCGGTCGCGACGGGGACGAATTCGTGCGTCGAGTCCTTGCCGAGACCGGGGTGATCCTCGTGCCGGGAGCGGGGTTCGGACCCGCGCTGCGGACGGGAGTGCGGATTTCCTTCGGCCCGCTGGTGAACGATCTCGAGCGACTCGAGGATGGCCTCCGACGGATCGGTCTTCGCTGAGCGGTGCCGGGAGCGACGCAGCCGAGGCCTCGCGTGGCGCTGGTGCCTCCGGGTGGGCTGGCGCGGGCGCGAGTCGCCGTGGCGTTCCGGCGCCTTAGACAGACGCCGCCGCACCCCGGTATACTAGTGTGATGTCGCAGAAGTCCCCTCACATCCGAGCGCAACTGCATCCACTGCGGTGTCGTTGCTCCCTTGTGCCGTACCGACGCCAAACCGCGTCGTCGTGCCGCCCCGGAGCGACGCTTCGACGCTCTCGGTGACGGACACGAGACTTCCGCGACGCTACACTAGAGCGATCCACCGCCGATCCCCGTCTCCGCTGGAGCGATTCAGGTGTTGTCAAACAGACTCCGACTGCCCCGCGCACTCTTCCTCGCCGGACTGGTGCTCACCCTCGTCACGGGACAGGCCCTCGACGCCCAGAGCGTGGTGTGGGGATCGATCGAGGGGCGAGTCGTCAGCTCCACCGGAGGCCCCGTCGGGTCGGTGTCGGTGACCCTGGCGTCCTCAGAGACGGGAATCGATCGGAGGTTCACATCCGACCGGTCGGGGCGTTTCACGGTTCCGCTCGTGGCACCGGGCGTCTACTCCCTTCGCGTCGAGAGCCTCGGGTACCGCCCGCTCGTCGTCACGGAGCTGAGCGTGCCCGCCGGGGAGAAGCTGCCGGTCGAGGTCACACTGACGTCGGTCAGTGGCGTCGTGTCGGAGGTGGATTCGACGGCCGCCGGGGTCACCTACTCGGGTCGGCAGACGCGCAGCGGCGAGCGTATCGGATCCGACGCGGGGCGCAGGCTCGCCTTCGGGACGGGCTCCCTGACCGAGGTGGCGGCGCTTTCCACCTCGATGGACCGCTACCTGGGTGTCGAGGGGCTTCCCGGATCGATGACCACGGTGATCGTGGATGGTGCGCTCCTCCAGACGACGAGGCACCCGGGGATCCGATCCGAGGCGACCGCGAGTCCGCTCGTCGATCTGCCCCTTCTGTCCACGGTCGAGGTGCTGGCTACACCCGCGGACGTCGAGTGGTGGGGCGGGGGCGGCGCCCTGGCGCTCACGACATGGTCCGGCACCGACCAGTCCCGGCGGACGGGGGTGCAGGGCGGGTGGAGCGGCGACGCGCTTCGGTTCTCGGATGAGATCGAGGACGCCTCACCGGGCTCGTCCGTCTGGGGCACCGCCGCCGGCCGCGCCGAGCTCGTTCCGGATGCGGCCTTTCTCGCGGTGGTCGCGAACGCCGCGATCCTGAGCACTCCGACCCCTGCTCGACTCGACCCCTCCGCCGCCGCGGGCCTCGCCGGTGTCGACGCCGGGCTCCGCGACCGGCTCGGCTCGCCGGGTGTCGAGGAGACCACACGGGTGGGTGGGCAGGCTCGACTCGACTGGTGGCTCGACGACTCTCGACGACTCGCCCTGCGCGCGGGTGTCGGGTACCGGGACGCGGACGCGGACGCCTACGGACCGGCCACTCTCGGGTTCGGAATCGACCCGCTCCAGTCCTCGCTGGACCTCTCACTCGCCGCGGACTACTCGAGCCGCAGGAGCGCGTCGACGATCCTGGAGGTGCGGGGTGGTCTGTCCGTCAGCCAACGTGATTTCCGTGCCGGCGACGTCGCCCAGGGGATCGTGGCGGGGAGCGGAAGTCTGCTCGGCTCCGCCGTGGGGTCGGGGGGCGATGCCTCGCTCGTGGGCATGAATCTGGCGACGACGCTGAGAAGCCGTCTGGCGAGCGGGGACGATCTGAAGTTCGGGGTTCAGATACGTGGTGACCGTCGCGTGACGACCTACTCGCCCTACGCGGGTGCGCGGTACCTCTTCCCCGACCTCGGCGGGATCGGTGGCGATTCCGCGGTCGTCGTGGGTGCGACGGCCAGAGAGGCCAGCTTTCGGACCGCGGAGTTCGGGGCCTTCAGCCAGTACGCGTGGGCTCCGGCGCCCGACCTCCGGGTCGCCATCGGCGGTCGGGTCGACGTCGAGGTGATCGCCCCGGAGGTCACGCGCAATCAGGCGTTCGAGGACGTCTCCGGATTGGTGAACAGCGACGCACCCACGTCGTGGGTCGACGTCAGCGCGATCGCTTCGCTGGCGTGGGACCTGACCGGTGGGGACGGCGGTTCGGTGCTCACGGCGTCCGCCGCACTCCAGACCGGCGATCTCGATGCGGCGCTCGTCCACGAACTCTCCGTGAACGACGGAGAGTCGCGGGTCCGGCGCTTCACCGGGATGGTGACCGACTGGCCATCGCAGACCCTCTCTACGACCGCCAGCGACCTCCCGCCGATCACGGTGTTCGGCTCGGACATGCAGCCCCCCCGGCACGTCCGAGTGCGAGCCGGACTACGCAACCGGATCGGAGCCTCGACGATCCTGTTCGTGGGTGGTGCCCTGCGGTCGAGCGACTTCCTGCCCCGGCGTCGGAACCTGAACCTCCCGGTGGCTCCGACGGGTACGGGCGCGAATGGTCGCCCGCTCTACGGGGATCTGCGGAAGCTGGGTGAGCTGGTGGCGCTCGATGGGCGCTCCGGCCGACGTTTTCCCGAGTTCGACGCCATTCTGGCGGTGGATCCCGACGGATTCTCCACCTATGTGGCGGCGACGATCGGTATCGAGCACTCGGCAGGTCCCGTTCACCTCAGTGCGGCCTACACCCGCTCGCGGACGGAGGACAACTGGGTCGGAGCTCGGACCGGTGTGCTCGATGCCGGGATCTCACCCCTCCTTTCCGAGACCGGTACGCCCTGGGACGAGGGGCGCAGTGACTTCGACGTGCCCGACCGCTTCGTGGCGACGGCCGTCCTGGAGGCGAGCGACTTCGTCTCTCTCGGCGCGGCGTACCGCTACGCGTCCGGGCTTCCCTTCACGCCCGGTTTCCGTCCCGGCGTGGACGTGAATGCGGACGGGTCGGGCTTCAACGATCCCGCATTCGTGTCGTCCGAGGTGGTGCCCAGCGGGGGGTGGGATTGCGTGCAGGACATGGTCGGGGGGTTCGCGACTCGCAACGGGTGCCGCGGGGAGGGGCGACACAGCCTCGATCTGCGCCTGGAGCTCGGGCTTCCGCTCGGCGACGCGAGCTTCGTCGTCGATGCGCTCGATCTGCTCGAGAGCGCCGAGGGGGTCCGTGATGCGGCACTCGTCCTCGTCGATCGCGACGCGCCGCTCGCCGGGGCGGGGACGGGTGTCCCGGTGGTCGCCAACCCGGACTTCGGCCAGATCGTGCTGCCCGGTCGCCCGGGTCGGCTTCTTCGCGTCGGTGTCCGGATCGGGGGGCTCTGATGTCGTACTACGCGAGGTGGGGCGGAGCGATCGTCGCGGCGGCCCTGGTGTCGGCGTGCAGCGCCTCCGACGATGTCACGCGGGTCGACGTCGAGGCCACCGGATCGGTGGCGGGGACGCTCTTCCTCGATACGGATGGTGGTGGGGCGCTCGACGGCGGCGATCCTCGGCTCGACGCCAGAACGGTAACCCTCGGGACGTCGGCCGGAGGGTCGATCCGGGATGTGGTGACGGACACCGCGGGTGGATTCTCGATCGAGGAGGTCCCGGTCGGTACGTATGTGGTCGGCGTCCCGGCATCGCTCCTCGGCGATACACTCGTGCTGGAGAGTCCGACGTCCGTGACCGTCCGGCAGAACGAGATCTCGACGGTGGACCTCGGGGTGAGCTTTCCGAGCTTCGATATCGAAGCCATCGGCGGGGTCGAGGGTTCCCGTCGCATCTTCACGAGCGGCATCGCGCTGAACGAGCGGCTCCCCTTCGGTGACGGCCGGGTGCACCTCCGCGGTGCGCAGGACGCGCTGCGCATGGTGGATGTCGACCGCGTGGGCCTGGGGACGGGCGACTCCGTCCGAGTCCTGGGTCGGACGGAGGTCCGGCAGGGCAGAACGGTCCTCGCCGATGCCACGGTCTCCGTACTCATCCCGCGAGCCTCGGTGCCCGCGCCGATCGAGGTCGGCACGGGTGTGGCGGCCACGGCCGATGCCGGAGCGATCGACGCGGACCTCGTCCGGATTCGAGACGCACGGATTCTGGACACGACGACCGTCGCGGGCGACCGGGTGTTGACCGTCGACGACGGTTCCGGTCCGGTGGACGTTCTGCTGCAGGCCTTCCAGACCTACGATCTCGGGGCTCTGGTACCCGACCCCGTGGTGCGGATCGCCGAAATGACCGGACTGCTCGTGCCGCAGGTGATCGGAAGTGGAGCGCAGGTCTGGCGCCTGGTTCCGCGTGGTCCGTTCGACATCAGTACCCGGACCGAGCGGGTGGACGTATCGGTGGTGACGGGACTGGATTTCCCGGTCGCGAGCCGGGGCGACACCGTCACGTACAGTGTGGCGGTCGCGAACGCGGGACCGGCGACCGCCACCGGGGTCCAGCTGGTGGATTCGCTTCCGCCGGGCTTCACGCTTCTCGAGGCTCTGCCGACACGAGGCGTCTTCGACACGGCGACGAATCGGTGGAACCTCGGCGATCTGATCGCGGGGGCCGCGGACACCCTCGATCTTCGAGTGCGCGTGTCCACCGAGCTCTTCGGGGATTTCGAGAATCGTGCTCGCCTGCTCCCCCTCGCGTCGGAGCTCGACACCAATTCCGGAAACGATCTCAGCTCGGCCGTGGTCGAGGTCGTGGAGCCGGAAGACAAGCTCGCCGACCTGCGCGTCCGCCTCGAGACCGCCGACACCGACGTCACCGTCGGGCAGGAGTTCGAGCTTGTGGTCTCTGCCGTCAACGCCGGACCGCTCACGGTGTCGGCCGTTCAGATTCGTGATTCCCTGCCCGCCGGGATTCAACTGATCTCCGCCACGACGTCGCGGGGATCGCGGGACGGCTCGAGCGCGGTATGGAGTCTCGACAGCATTCCGCTCAACGGAATCGAGACCCTGCGTCTGCGGGTCCGGGCGACCGATCAGGCGGTCGGCACGGTGACGGTTCGTGCCTTCTCTCTCGGAACTCGGAGGGAGAACGACCCGGTGCCGTCGAACGATTCCGCCGAGGTCACGCTCACCGTGGCCCCGGCACAGGAGTCACCCCTGAGCGACCAGGTCCCGTGATGGCGCGGCCGACCGGCCGAGCGGAGAAATCCATTCACGGAGGTCGGCGATCAGCAGCTCCTGATGTTCGAGCTCCGTCATCGTGTGGGCGCACTCCGGTATGAATCGGACGCGAGCGGTCTTCATGCCCTCGGGAAACGCCTCGTGGTGCTGCCGTTCGTAGAGGTACTCCTGTGCGCCGGTGAACAGGAAGTAGAGCGCGACATCCCGGTCCGCCAGCGCGCTCAGCCCCTCGGCCACGACCTCCTTCGGCGGGAAGATCCGCCGGTACTCGGGCTTCGCGAACAGCTCGTCCCGATCCTCCGATGTGTCCGTGTTTAGCGGCTTCAGGCGGACCTTCAGCGAGTGCAGCCACGCGCGAGGGTCGAACAGCTTCGGAAGGAATCGGTGGAGGTAATAGCGGGGCGTGTGATAGGAGAATGCATCGATCTGCCACACACCCACGACGCGCTCGTCGTCGATCGCGGTCCAGAAGGCCCCGTCGGCGCCCGAACAGAGCCCTCCGATCACGAAGCGATCGACGCCCAGCGATTCCTCGAGGTAGTCGAGCGCCTCGCGACTCTCACGGATGAACCGTTCCTCGATCGGGATCGATTCGCCTCGGCGCACCTCCGAGTCCCCGATGCCGGAAAAGTCGAATCGAAGGGTCGTCATCCCCACCCCGGCCAGCGCCCGCGCCACCTTGACGTAGATGCGGCTGGCACCGGCCCGATGAAGGATGCCCGAATTGAGGATCACGCACGCGGGGGCGTCGGGGATCGCGACGTCGGGCGAGGGCTGCGTGAGGATCCCCACGAGGTTCGCGGGTCCGAATGTGAGAGCGCGCTCCTTCATCCTTCATCCTCCGATGGGTCGAGCAGATCGACGGCGACCTGGATGATCTCCTGCGGAATCAGGGCGTCGCCGAAGGGGTCGGCCTTCGACCAGTCGGCGGGCGAGGGTACCACCCGGTACTGCACCGATGGCGTTCGCGCGGCTACCGCATCCCGAACCGAACGATAATCGTCGCGGTCCTCGGCGACCAGAACCGTCACTGCGGCATCCCCGGGATCCGGAAACTCGGAGACCAGGTTCACCTCGGCCATCGCCGCGCACAGCTCCGGCGTGAAGGGGAATCCCTCGATGCCGACGGTGCCGCTCAGATGCGTCGTACCGATCGCCGCCTCGAGAAAGTCCGGACCGCGCACGATGGGGTCCCAGAGAACGAGGTGCTCGATGTCGTCTCGCTCTCGAGCCGCGAGTGCCGCGAGCGTCGCACCCCACCGCAGCCCGAGCACCGAGACGCGGTCGCACAGCGCCGTGTCTCGAAGCTCGTCGACCGCCCAGTCGATGTCGTCGATCCACGTCGAGAGGTCGGCTTCGATTCCCGCGCCGGCCGAGTCGCCCGTGCAGGAGTAGTCGAATCGCAGGACGTCGATCCCTCTTCGGTTCAGCAGGGTGTTGAGCTGGCGAAAGGCGCGATGGGCCCGCATGTACTCCGAACCCAGGGGGTAGCAGAGAAGGACGCCATGGCTCCCGCCCGTGTCGGACCGGCCCCGCGTGAAGGCACCGTAGAGCGGCCGCTCGGAGGGCCCGAAGTAGAAGGGGTTCATTCGAGCCTCAGGCGGAAGCGGGAGCGGGCGAGTCGGTCCCGCCGTCACTCCCACCGGATCGACGATCCACCTCCGCCGCCAGCTGCTCGAGCGTCTGGAGTGTGAGGTCGTTGGCCTCGAGCCTCACGCCCGTCTCCCGCTCGATTCTCACCAGCACCCGGATTCCCACGAGGGAGTGTCCCCCGACGTCGAGGAAGTTGTCGTGGATTCCCACCCGATCCAGCCCGAGAAGCTCGGACCAGATCGATGCCACCGTTTCCTCGCTCGGCGTCCGTGGAGCGATGAAGTCGTCTTCCAGCGCGAAGGGGTCCCTCAATTCGGAGAGGTCCACGTCCCCGGTCGCGTCACGGGGGAGCGCGACCATCTCGACGAAGTTCTGCGGCGTGGACGCCCGGTCGAGCTGCTTGCGCACGAATCGGCGGAGCTCGCTGACGGTCGCCTGCTTGCCCGGTTCGTACACGATGAAGGCGACGATCCGTCCAACGGCATCCGCGACACCCTCGGCATCTCCGATGACCGCGGCATCCGCGACGGCATCGTGGCGTTCGAGCGTTTCTCCTACATCCGGAAGGAGGTCTCGCGTAGGCGCACGCCGTGGGCTTCTCGACGTCCGGGTGGTCACCACCGATCGGCTCGCCTCCTCGATCAGGACATCGAGAGGGCGTGTGGCGGCGAGAACATGCGGCGCGGTATCGTTGGCGAGGACCCGACGCAGGACATCCAGGCCTTCCTCCGGCGAGATCGCCGCGGCGAGCCAGCCGGGACGATCGTCGGACGTGTCTCGTCCGAGGTCTTCGCTTCGGACCCGGACCATGTCGAAGCCTCTGATCTCGGCGAGCCTGCGGCCCGAGGGATCGAAGATCGTCACGTCGAAGCTCGCGAATCCTCCGGCCTCGTCCGACGTGGTGAGTCGGATGTGGCTGATCAGCGAGCTCCCCAATCGGTGATCGGCGTGCAGGGCGCCGTATCCCGCCGGGACGAGGAAGTCCTTCTGCGCGTCCAGCTCGGGTACGAGATCCTGGGCGCCGCCGGTCGCCATGTCGAGCAATGCGGGGTGCAGGAGGGAGGTCTCGATATCGCTGGCGTGGGCGTCCGACAACTCGTGGCGGAGCAGTGCCTCCCCTGGACCGGACGATCGCGCCACGATGTTGATCCACCGCGGTCCGAAGTCCATGAACGGGTGCTCGCGCTGCTCGGTCGCCCGAGGTTCACCGAGGCGGCCCAGGATCGTGTCGAGATCCTCGTCGGTGTGGTCCGGCTTCACTCGAGCGTCGAATGGACCCGCGCCTATCGTGGCGGTCGCATGTTCGATCCAGGTACCGGCTTCACCACGGCTTCGGACCGTCACCTTGCGGTCGGACGAGTCCGCGGGTCCGATCAGCTCGACGTCGAGCTCACGCTCCTCCGTCTCGTCGACACGGAAGGGGCGCATGAATACGAGGTCCGTGAGGGCGAAGGATGCGTCGGGTGCCACATGGTCCCACGCATGCCGCAGAAGCTCGACGTATCCGGAACCGGGCAGGACCCAGCCGTCGTCCCGTACCCTGTGCTCCGCCAGCAACCAGTGTCGATCGCGGGACCAGCGTCCCCTGAAGTTCACCGCTCCCTCGCTTCGAAGCTCCCGATCGAAGAGGGGATGATCGAGTGCCGTGCCCGAGTCGTCGACTTCCCCGTACCGCGCCTCCCCGGCGAGTTCAGCCGCCATCCCGACGTCCCGCCACGCGCCCCAGCCCAGGGATACGACCCGGTCGGCGAGCCGGTCGGCGCGGGACCGCGCGAACACGTCCATGAAGGCATTCGCGGCCGTGTAGTCGATCTGCCCGGGGGCACCGATCACCGCGCTCACCGATGAGAACAGGATCAGCAGCCCCGGATTCCGGCCCTCGAGAGCTCGTTCGAGCGCGGCCGTGCCCGCCGTCTTCGGTGCCAGCACCGTCTCGACCTGCTCCGTCGTACGAGCCAGAAGCGGGCCGTCGTCCAGGACTCCGGCCGCGTGGACCACACCGTCGATGCGGCCGAACCGCGAACACGCCTCTTCGACGACCCGTCCGAGCTGGTCGCTGTCGGCTACATCGGCGGCGCACACCATCACCTCGCTGCCGAGCCGTTCGAGCCCGCGAACCTCGCGGATGGCCCTGGACGTCTTGTCGTCCGCGGGATGGTCGCGGAGCCAGGCATCGCGCTCCGCCGGCTGGGGGAGTCCGGTACGACCGACGAGGACGAGGCGCGCACGAGCCTGTTCGGCCAGCTCCCGAGCCACTACCAGACCGAGTCCCCCGAGTCCACCGGTCACCAGATAGGTACCCCCCTCGACCAGACCCGACCCGGGGTCGGCTTCGGCGAGAGGTACGGGCCGGAATCGCTGGACGAGGCGTTGTCCGTCGCGGTAGGCGACGGCGACGTCGTCGTCCGCGGTCGTGGCCTCGATCACGAGGCGCGAGGCGAGCCGCCGTCGCGGGGCAGGTTCGTCGGGAACGACCCCTGCGTCGACGAGGCGCGTGCGGACGGACGGAAGTTCGCGAGGCGCGACCCGAACGGGCCCCTGGAGCAGCGCCGCCCATGGATCCGGTGAGGGGTCGCCCGGGACTCCGAGAGCACCCGACGAGAGAGCGACGAATCGGACCGGGTGGTCGGATGCCACCTCTTCGATCGCCTGCAGAAGAAACAGCGACGACAGCAGCGGAGACGCGTCCTCCGCGAGGGCCCCACCGGGTCCTCGAAGCGTCGAGGCATGGACGATCAGACCGGGGAGGGCGCTCTCATCGTGGAGTGCCCGGAAGAGCTCGACCCAGTCGCCCCGAACGTCGGGGCGGAGATCGAACCCGTCGCCGTCGTTCCGCCGCCCGAACGCTTCACCTCGAACGGCGCGGTGCACCGTCCATCCGGTGCGTACCAGCTCCTCCTCCACTGCGTCGGCCGGTGAGCCCGGATCTCCGAAGAGAAGAGCCACCCCGTCCTGCTCGCCCGTATCCGGCGGAAGCGGTGTGGGCTCCCACGCGACCTGCTGAAACCACTCCGTGGGGTCGGCCAGCCGCTGCCCGGACACGTCGACTCCGGATCGATCCGCGACGTCGCCTGCCGTGTCGGTGTCGGGGGGGGCGACGAAGTGCGGTGCACGCTGGAAGGGGTAGCCGGGGAGAGGGACTCGCCGACGTTCGCCGACCGAGTCGAAGGCGGACCAGTCGGCGTCCACACCATGGGCCCAGAGTGCGCCCAGCGCCCGCAATTGAAAGGCCTGTGCGTCGCAGCGCTCGTCGGGGTGCGGGAGGGAGTGGAGCGTCGGCTGGGCCTTCGACCACGCGGGATGCATGCGTGAGAGCGTCGAAAGAGTCCGCCCTGCTCCAACCTCGAGGAGAAGGGGTCCGTCCTCGCCCAGCAGCTGCCCCACCCCGTCCGCGAAGCGTACCGTGTGACGCAGGTGCCGGACCCAGTAGTCGGGGTCCGTGAGCTGCTCGTCCGTCGCTCGTTCGCCGGTGACGTTGGAGATCACGGGAATCTCCGGCGGATTGAACTCGACCGTGCGGAGATAGTCGCCGAACTCCTCGAGGATCGGCTCCAGCATGGACGAGTGGGCCGCCACGTCGATCCGGATCCTGCGGCAGTCGTGTCCCTCCGCGCCGAGCCGCTCCTGCAGCTCCGCGATGGCCTCGTCGGGGCCCGCCACGACGGAGACTTCGGGGGCGTTGAGTGCGGCCAGCGACAGCCGCACGCCGAGATACGGTTCGATCTCCTCCTCGGGAAGGGCCACGCTGAGCATGCCACCCCGATCCACGGTCTCGAACAACCGCCCCCGCAGGGCGACGAGGGACATGCCCGCCTCCGGGGTGAACACTCCGGCGAGACACGCCGCGGTGTACTCGCCCATCGAGTGGCCGAGCATCGCGGTCGGCGAGATGCCCCAGGACATCCACAGCCGAGCCTGAGCGTACTGGATGGCGAACAGCGCGGGCAGCGCGCGAGAGGGTCGCTGGAGCTCTCGTGCCGCAGCCTCCTCCTCGCCGGGATCGCAGAACAGAAGGCTTCGGAGCCCGGGTCCGTCGGACTTCTCCAGATGCGCGAGGCAACGGTCCACGGACTGGCGAAAGACCTCCTCACGCTCGTAGAGCTCCCGCCCCATGTTGGGGTACTGCGAGCCTCCACCCGCGAGGAGGAAGGCGACGTCTCGACGCTCCGCCTCCGTCTCCACATCCACCAGCCCGTCGTGCGTCGCCAGCGCCTGCACAGCCTCCGACGCATCCGCGCAGACCAGAGCGCGACGGTGCTCGAATCGGCGCCGGCCGGTGCGCAGGGTGAAGGAGATGTCCGCCAGCGGCACCTTCATGCCGGCGTCCAGGTGGTCCATCAGCGCGTGCGACGCATCCTCGAGCGCCTCTCGGGATCTCGCCGAGAGGACGAGCAACTGTTGGGCTCGCGCCGGTCCGGAGGGGGTGGCGGAGGGCGCCTGCTCCACGATCACGTGGGCGTTCGTCCCTCCGACGCCGAGTGAACTGACTCCGGCCCGCCGGGGACCGCTCGTATCCGGCCACGGTCGGAGGTCGGAGTTCACGAAGAAGGGACTCCGGTCCAGCTCGAGCAGTGGATTGGGCTCCTCGAAGTGGACGGTCGGCGGAACCTCGCCGTGCTCGAGCGCGAGGACCGCCTTGATGAAGCTCGCCACCCCGGCCGCGGTGTCGAGATGGCCGATGTTCGACTTGACGGAACCGAGCGCACAGAAGCCGGTCCGGTCCGTCTGCGTCCGGAACGCCTGGGTCAGCGCGGCGACCTCGATCGGATCACCGACGGGTGTCGCGGTTCCGTGCGCCTCCACGAATCCGATCGAATCCGCATCGACCCCGGACACGGCCAGAGCCTCCGCGATCGCCTTCGCCTGCCCATCGACACTCGGGGCGAGGTAGCTGACCTTGCCCGCACCATCGTTGTTCACGGCCGAGCCGCGAATGACGGCGTGGATCGAGTCGCCCGCCTCGATCGCGTCCTCCAGCCGGCGCAGGACCACGATTCCCGCGCCGCTGCCGAAGACGGTCCCCTGCGCGCGGTGGTCGAAGGACCGGCAGTGTCCGTCCGGGGCGAGAATCTCCCCCTCTTCGTACAGGTAGCCCTGCCGATGGGGCTGTTCGATGGTGACCCCTCCCGCGAGGGCCATGTCGCATTCCCACGAGAGCAGACTCTGGCACGCCATGTGGATGCCGACCAGCGACGTCGAGCACGCCGTCTGTACGGAAATGCTCGGACCGGTGAGGTCGAACTCGTAGGACGCCCGGGTGGCGACGAAGTCCTTGTCGTTGCCGGTGTGGCGGAGCAGGAAGTAGCCGACGGTGCGGACGAGGTCCGGGTCCCGCATCACGTTTCGCCAGAAATACGTGGGAGCACCGGCTCCGGCGAAGACTCCGATGTTCCCGTCGAATCGCTCCGGCACGTGCCCGGCGTGCTCGAGCGCATGCCAGACACACTCGAGGAAGTGGCGGGTCTGGGGATCCATCACCGCGGCGTCCCTGGGGCTGAGGCCGAAGAACCCCGCGTCGAACCACTCCATGCGGTCCAGGACCGCATTCGCCTTCACGTAGTGCGGATTCCGCAGCAGCGCCGGGTCGACACCCTCCGCCTCGAGTTCCTCGTCCGAAAAGCGGGTGACGCACTCCGTGCCTGCACGGAGGTTCCCCCAGAACCGCTCGATATCCGGGGACCCGGGCAGGTGGGCGGCCATGCCGATTACGGCGATACCGCCCTCGGGCGGCCGATCGCTGTCGGTGTCGGAAACGTTCATGTCCATGAGGACGGCGAGGGGGGCTCGATGAAGGGGGCGACTCGCGGAAAATCACCGTCGGAAGCTACGAGGAAGCGCACAGAAATGCAGGGGCCACCATGTGGCGAAGACTCGCCTCGGACTCTGCGCAGCGCGCAGTCAGCCGTCGGAGGGACGGATGCGGAGGATCACGTCGTCCCGATCGCGGGGTGTCCCCCGCCGATCACGGTTGCTGGTTCCGACCCAGAGGCTTCCGTCCGGAGCCTCGCGGACGAGGCGGAGGCGTCCCCACGTCGATTCGAGGAGGGTGTGCTCACAGACCGCCGTCGGGGTCTCGCCGGAGCGGTCGAGGTCGACCTTTCGCAGGCTGGCGCCACGCAGCCCCGTGATGAAGGCGTGTCCGCGCCACGCCTCGTGCGGACCGTCGTAGAGCACCAGGCCCGCGGGTGCGATCGCGGGTGTCCACGAGGCGATGGCGGAGGTCCAGGGGCCTCCCTCCGTGCGTCCGGTGACGATCGGCCAGCCGAGGTTCGACCCGGACGGGACGACGTTGAGCTCGTCGCGGTCCGTCCGTCTGCCCTCCGAAGGCAGGCCGGACGGCCCGTGGTCGATCGCCATGAGGGTACCGGAGGCCGCGTCCCAGTCGAGTCCCTGGACGGCCCGCAGGCCTTCGGCCCAGACGGGAGAGCCCGGATAGGGGTTGTCCGCCGGGGTGGTGCCATCGGGTCGATACCGGAGAATCTTGCCTCGCAGTGACGAGCGCCGCTGGGCGACCCCGGGGTCGGCGCCATCGCCATTCGTGACGTACATCGCGGAGTCCGGCCCGAATCTCAGCGTGCCCACGCCGTGCAGCTGGAATGTCGGGACGCCCGACACCACCGTCTCGGGCGCGCCAGCCGACCCGTCGGGCCGTATCGGGAACCGGATCACGCGCAGTGTGGTCGGGTGTCCCCGTTCCGGGTCGAGCGTCCGCAGGATTCGCCGCTGCGCGCGAGCGAACAGATCCGCGACCGCGCTCGCGGGATCGTGCCGGTATGCATGCACGACGTAGACCGCGGGAGCACTCCCGGAGGCGGAGACGTCGATTCCGGTGAGCCCGGCCTCGTCTCGGTCGTGGACCTCGAGGCTGGCCCAGGGACGGTCGACGAGTCCTTCGGCGCCGATGACCCGGATACGTCCGGAGCGCTCCGTGACGAGTCCCCGCCCGTCGGGCAGGAATGCGACATCCCAGGGCACGTCGAGCCCGGTCGCGATCGTATCCACGAGCAGGTCGGACGACGACGGGTCGGGACCACATGCCGCGAGCGCGGACTCGAGCTCGACCGCCCCCCTCGCATCGAGGTCGTCGGAGGGACCCGCATCCCCGCAGCCACCTGCGAGCACCCCGAGAAGAAGGAGAGCGACGGTGAGCGGGATCGCCCGATGCGGCGGCGCCGACACGGAACGAACAGTGGGCCGATTCATGCGAGCGGGTACCATTCCCCGTCGCCCGCGTTCCAGTCCGGTTCGGCCCACCAGGGTGTGGACCCGTTGTGTGAACACGCCCTAGCGGCGTGCGGATTCCGAGACGGCGATCGCTGCCCGGTAGACGGCGTCGTGCCGCCGGATCCACGCGTCACGGTCGAAGTCCCGGCGTACCCGGGTCCGTCCCGAATGGGCCACCTTCGTGCGGTACGAATCGTCGGCGAGGGCCTCCTCGATGGCTAGCGCGAGCGCACCGGGGTCCTCCGGTGGGACGAGCCACCCCTCCTCGGGGGGGCGAAGCACGTCGGGGACGCCGCCCACCGCTGTCGCGACGACGGGGATGCCGGCACCCATCGCCTCGAGCAGGACCATCGGGGTCCCCTCGGATCTCGAACTGAGGACGAAGAGGTCGAGGCTCGAGAAGAGCCGTGAGGCGTCGGGAATCATGCCCGCGAAGCGGACCCGGTCCCCGAGCCCGAGTTGGTCGGCCAGCGTCTCGAGCCCCGCGCGCTCCGGCCCGTCGCCGATGATGCAGGCGCGCCACCCGCTCGCCTCGACTTCGGCCAGCGCACGAAGGAAGACGTCACAGCCCTTCACGGGGATCAGTCGCCCGACCCAGCCGATCCAACGTCGATCGTCGGACATTTCGAGATCACGCCGCGCGCTGCTCCGATCGAGGGGGTTCTCCGAGGGTGTCCACGCATTCGCCACCACGTGGATCCGGTCGCGGGGCACCCCCCGCTCCGCGAGAACGTCCACCAGGGGGTGGGAGACGGCGACGACGGCGTCGAAGCGTCCGAGGGCGCGTTCCTGAATCCACTCGAACACCGCCGACGCACCGCCCATCCGGCTCGACCCGTGCAACGTGCTCACGGTAGCGACGCCGGCTCTCCGCCCGCTCCACCCGTGAAGCAGGTCGGGCCGGTAGCCGTGGGTGTGCAGGATGTCCGGACGTCGCTGCTCGAGCAGCGCACGGATACGCCGCACCTCGCGAAGGTAGGCCCGGCCGGGAAGGACGACGATCTCCACATCCACACCCTCCGCCCGCAGCGGCTCGACGAAGGCCGAGACGTCGGCGTCCGGCTCGATCACCGCGACGACGCGGACCTCGTGTCCGGCCTGCCGCTGGCCCCCGGCGAGGCCCTGGATCACTCGCTCCAGGCCGCCCACGTGAGCAGGCGCGCACAGGTGGAGGATCGAGCGCCGCGCACCCCGGTCCGCGGCGTCACTCACGCGGCACGACCACGCCTTCATGGAGCAGCCACTCGACGCTGGAAGCGACACCGTCGGTCATCCCGATGCGCGGCTCGTATCCGAGGTCGGAACGCGCCCGCTCGGTGGGGAAGTCGACGACTCGACCGTAGAGGTCGTATTCCGCCGGTGAGGGGACCCGCTGGAGCAGCCCCTGGAGCCACTTCATCGCGAGTCGCGCCGGGCGTGACCCCTTGTAGATGGACATGATGGGATCTTCGAAGCGGAAGTATACGCCCTTCACCAGCTTCCGGAACGGCTCCACGACGGTGGTTCGCGCCCGCGCCGACGTCGAAGGGGGCGGACTGAGCGGCGGCAGGTCGAGGGCGGCATTCAGCGCCTCCACATAGGCCTGCCAGGTGGGGCGGTCAGGACCGTTCACATTGTAGGCGCGACCCGAAACACCATCGGTGTCCAGGGCCAGAAGCACGGCCCGCACCAGGTCGTCCACGTGAACGAGATTGCAGGTGCCCATGCAGGCCTCCTTCGGCAGCAGCCAGCTGCCCTCGGAGAGGCGTTGAGCCGGCTCGACCGTCCAGAGTTCGCTGAAGGGTCCATAGACGATCGTCGGGCGCAGGATGACGACATCGAGTCCGCGCTCCGCATACTCCCGGCAGACGCGCTCCGCCTCGATCTTCGAGTCGCCGTACTCCCGGTCGGTCACGACGAGTTCTCGGTCCTCGCCCACCCGGCCGGTAGCGCGGCCGTACACGTCGACCGTGCTCAGGTGCACCACCTTGCCGACCCCCGCGCGAAGAGCCGCCTCGAGAACATTCCGGGTACCCTCGACCGTGACCTCGCGGTTGCCAACCGCTGAGTGCACGATCGCGTCCACCGTTCCGGCGACCTCCTCGAGCCGGGCCGCGTCGAGGATGTCGCACAGCACCGGCTCGACCGGATGACGCCCGATCCGCGCCGCGCTGGACCATCGGCGGAGGCTCGGAACCGGATCGTATCCGGGCGTCTGCAGCATGACCTCCACGAGGCGGCCCCCGATGAAGCCGCCCGCACCCGTGACCAGCGTCCGACGCTCAGCCGACACGTGAAAGGTCCCCGTCGAAGTCGTGCCAGGGGATGTCGAACCTCGAGCGGCGCGCGTAGCATTCCTCCATCAGACGCATGCTCGGAAGCACGTCGCGCGGTCCGGCCGCCGGCGAGGTGCCTTCGCCGACTGCGGCGAAGAAGTCCTGCAGCACGGGGACCGCGAGGTCGGAATACGCGCCGGGCGCCGATGCCCGCCGGACTTCTCGCGCTCCACCCGGACGCTCGAGGGTGATGCGGTCGAGATCGTAGATGCCCCAGCGTGCACGCCCATCCGGCCCCGAGATCACGAACTCGTTGCGCTGCTTCGCCAGCCAGCTCAGACGAATCCGAATCGAGACGTCGGGCCCGGAGAGACGCACGAGCAGGCTCGCCTCCGACCCCCCGAAGCTGTCGTCGAGGTAGTCGTCCACCCGCAAGTCCGGCCCGAACCACTCCACCATCAGGTCGAGCACATGTGCCCCGATATCCAGAAGGAGTCCCCGTCCGCCGGATCGCGCTCCGAACATCGAGGGCGTGGCGGCCGGCCAGTCGAACCGGTCTCCCTCCACGGCCTCGACCTCCAGGGGGCTGCCCAGATCTCCGGACCTCACCAGTTTGCCCAGTTCGCGGGCGGCAGGAATGAACCGTCGGGTCTGGTTCACGGCGACCACGACACCCCGTGCCTCGGCGAGCTCGGCGAGCTCGGTGACCTCCTCGAGGCTCACACCCAGCGGCTTCTCGCTCAGGACGGGAATGCCCGCCTCCACCAGATCCCTCGCGATCGGCACATGGGTGTGGTGTGGGGATGCGATGATCGCGGCGTCGATCCGATCGAGGACGTCGCGATGGCTGGCCGCGGTCTCGGATGCGCCGTGTCGGCGAGCCAGCTTCTCCGCGCGACCGGTGTCGGGATCCACGAGCACGAGATTCTTCGGCGAATCCGGCATACGGGCGAGCCCGGGCAGGTGGAAGGTGTCGGCGATGGCGCCACAGCCGACGACGGCGATGCGGTTCACGAACTCTCCATGGGAGCGAGGCGTTGAGGCCGGCGACGGATACGGGTCCGGCCCGGACCCCCGGAACCTACGAGCGTCCGTTCCCGGGACAAGCGGGAGAGGATGGAGGCCTCCGCCTCGCGACCCGACCGGGCCACGACGACGCGCCCCCGGAACAGCTACCGAACCGCCGCCGGTAGGCGTGGGGACAGTTGTCGTCACGGGGCGGCCACGTCCCGGCCTTTGGTCCAACCTCACCTTCCGCGTAGATTGCCATCGAAGATGGTGTGTGCGTGGCTTCGTCCGGTGCCGAGCTTCCGGTGTCCCGGGGTCTGCCGCGCCTGCATTCGCCTGAGCCGGGGGTGAGGGATGGACGACCGCAGTGAAGATGAGGCAGTGTCGGGCTCGCTCGTTCTCCTCGTGAACGACCAGGAGTGGACGTCTCGATCGATCGAGAGCATTCTCCAGCCCCGTGGACACGCGGTCGTCCGGGCGTTCACGGGACGGCAGGCATCTGAGTTGGCGGGCAAGCTTCGCCCCGATGTCATCCTCGTGGGTTTTCAGCTCTCCGACATGCGGGGCGCGGAGGTGGTGAAGAGACTTCGCACGCGCTCTTCCATCGGTTCCACGACTCCGATGCTGATTCTGACCACCTCCAAGCTGACGCGATCTGCCCGGCTGGAGACACTCGAGGCCGGTGCGTGGGATGTCCTCCGGCATCCCGTGGATTCGGAGGAGTTCGTTACGCGGCTCGGCAACTTCATTCGGGTCAAGCAGAGTGCGGACCGGCTCCGCGACGATGGGCTCGCCGACCCCGAAACCGGTTTCTACAACGCGCAGGGGCTATTGCGTCGAGTTCGAGAGATCAGCGCGGACGCGCGACGCCTCGAACGGGCGGTCGCCTGCGTCGCATTGGGGGGGGATCTTTCGCGGGACGAGGACCTTCGCGCGGGAACCGATCTGACGCAGGATGAGCTCGAACTCATCGAGGCCCTGCGTATGGTGACGCGCGAGTCCGATGCAGTCGGGCGACTCTCCACCGGGGAGTTCGTCGTTGTCGCGCCTGGAGCCGACGAGGCGGGTGCCCTGCGGCTCATCGATCGGATGAAGCGGTCCCTCGACGACGCGGGCCGCGATGAAACACGACGGGCAGCGGTCGAGCATCTCCGGCAACGTCTGAGGGGGGGGTACTACGCCACCTCCGTCGTCTCACCGGCAGATCCGGAAGAGCTGCTGCTGCGGGCCACCCAGGCGCTCCGGTCGGCTCAGAGCGAGGAGTCGGAGGGGACCTTCACCGTGCGGGCCTACGAGGCCTGAACCGCGGCCCGGCGTGCGCCCGCCCCACCCGCGCGCCACTCAGTCGTCCGATTTTCCATCCGACTTTCGGTCGCGCGCGCCCGGAAGCACGAGCCTGCCGCCCGACTCCAGGGCGTCCGCCGAATCCACATCCGTCAGATAGCTCGGCAGGTACGTCGGGTAGTAGCCGTAAAACCCGGATGGATCGGTATCGTTGAGGATCGCGCCAAGCAGGCGGAAGGGAAACCGTGCAAGTGCCTCGACCCTATCCGCGGCGAGTGTACGTTCGGTCGACCCGGCCCTCAGCACCATGGCGAGGTTGCCGGTCAGATTCGATAGCACGAGGGCGTCGCCGCCGCCGGTGAGCGGGGGACTGTCGACGATCACGACGTCGTAGGAACTCTTCAGCGTACCGAGGAACTCCGCCATCTGGGGCGATGCGAGAAGCTCGGGAGTGCTACCTCCTCGGGTCCCGCACGGAACCAGGCTCAGGTTCGGGTAGTCGGTCGAGCGAACCACGTCCGCGGTCGATCCGTTGGCAAGGAAGTCCGTCAGTCCCGGAGTGCGGGCCACTCCCAGCATCCGATGAGCGTCACCCCGTCGAGTGTCGCCGTCCACGAGTACCGTTCGTCGCCCGAGGTCGGCGAACGCGACCGCCAGGTTGGTACTGACGAACGTCTTGCCCTCACCCTCGGACGGACTCGTGACCACGAATGTCAGTGGGCCGGCGGAACCAAAGGCGAAGCTGATCGCGATCCGCAGCTCCCGGAAGGCCTCGAGAACCGCGGAGTGGTTCTCGGTCCGTTTTCGGAGTCCGCCCGGATTCTTCACCCTCGGCACGGTCCCGAGGATGTTGAGGCCCATCTCGGAGTCGACCTGGGTCGGATAGCGGAGCCTACCGTCGAACCTGTCCAGGAGGATCGCCCCGACGAGGCCGAGACCCAGCCCGCCCAGAATCGCGAACCCGGCGAGCAGGATGCGTGGGTCCTCGGATGGCACGACGGGCACTACGGCCCGGTCGAGAAGCCGTACGTCGGGTACCGAACTCGCGGCGGCCAATCGGGTGTTCTCCACCCGACTCCGGAGATCGTTGTACAGATTCTCCTGGATCTGGACCTGGCGGCGGAGCCTCTGCTCCTCGATCGTGCGAACGGGAATCTCCGAGAGCTCGTTCGACGCGTCGTCGATCATCGACGTCAGACGGGCCTCCCGGTCGGAGAGCTCGCGCACCAGCCCCTGCAGGATACGCGGAATGGTCTGGCCAGTCAGCGTCTGAATCTGTTCGAGAAGATCCCGAATCGGGGGGTACTCGTCGGAGTAGCGCTGCCGCAGGAGTCGCAGATCACCCCGCAGGGTGACGAGCTCGTCCAGCACCTGTTCGAGCTCGCGCGAGTTCGAGGCGGCCGGAATCCCCTCCAGGCTCTCGACCGGGGCCCCCTCCCCCGGAAGCTGATCGAGCACAGCGACGATCCGGGCCCGGTCCCGACGGACTTCCTCGAGCTGCGTCTGCATCTCGAAGAAGTTGTCGAAGACGGGGCCGCGGGTGAGTTCGAGGCCGGGCGATATGGGCGTCGCCTGATCGGACGGCAGCACGACGGTCTGGACCCGGAAGCTCTCGAGCGCACCCTCCGCCCGGGCAAGCAGGTCCTCTGCGGTGACGAGCTGGCTCTCCAGAACTTCCTGAGTCTCGTCCAGCCGTCCGCGCTTCAGGTCGGCGGCGACCTCGACGTGGCGCTCGAGCACGGCGTTGAGGATGGCGGTGGTCCGCTCGGGATCCGTACCCGAATAGGCAACGCGTATGAAGTTGGCGCCGCCAGGCACGGTCGGAACGAGGGATCCCGCGAGTCTGTTCTGAGCACGGAAGGGCTGGATGAGCTGGAATCCGATCTCCGTGCCGGCCTCGATGCCCCTCAGCCGGGGTGAGAACCGGATTCCCAAATCCTCCCCCATCGGCTCTCCCGAGTCTCCCGAGTCGAGGGTCCCGAGCGCCGCATGCTCGAGGTTCCATGCGCCTCCCTCGGCGACCGTCAGCGTATAGCTCCCGGCCTGGAACTGTTCTTCGAGGTCGAGCCCGTCGAGCAACGGTCGATATTCGTCGGCAACCTCGAGAAAGAGGCCGAACTCCTCGACCACGGGCAGCAGTACCGAGGCGGACCGGAAGAGCTCGATATAGGCGGATGTCTCGAATAATCCGGGTTGGCGGATCGGGGATACCTCCGCCGGGGTCGTCCGGTCCTCGGTGTCGACCCATATGCTTCCCTGGGCCGTATACCGGACCGATGTCTGCGTCCACGCCATCGCCGCCACAGCTGCGCCGACCATCGTCAGGATCAGGACCAACCACTTCCTGCGTACCACCGCGGTGAAAATTCGTCGGAGGTCCAACCCCGACTCCTCCTCCTCCTCCCACTTGCCCGACGGGCCCTCGGCGTATCCGAAGTCGTGAGCACGCCGGGGCGGCGCGGTGTCGCGAAACGATTCGACTGGATATTCGGGCACGGGGTGCGGCCGGATCGGAGGGAGAGAGTGTCCGAAAACGGAGCATGAAGTGGACCATGTCCGTGCGGCGTCTAAAAATGACACGGTCCGCTGGGGTCGTGCAATCCTCCCGCGTACCGCCACATCGCCGTATCGAGCGCCAACCACGGAGCATGCGCCCGGGATCGGGTTGAGCTGAAGGAGGGGTCGAGCACACCGATCGAGTGAAGAATCCTTGCGTCCACGCAACACCTGTTGGATTATCACCACCTGGTGGGGAGGCGCACGCTGCGCGTCCGGACCGGCGAGTGTCCCGGTTCCACGATGAGACCGTCCGGCATCCGGACGGACGACGGACACGACCTCACACGATTGCATCACATGGCACATTCCCACTCCATGAGTCGCCCGCGGAAGGACCCCGGGCGCTTTCTCGCATCGGGATTCGAGTCCGCGGGGATGTCGCCGAACCACCCGGACCACGAGCTCGTCGCGCTCGATCGTGGTGAGCGGTCCACGATCCATGTCCTGATCGTCGATGACGAGCACTCGCTCCGGGAGAGCTGTGCATCGCTCCTCGAGTCCGAGGGATTCCGCGTCTCGGTGGAGGGCGACGCCGAGCGTGCGCTGGAGCTGATCGAGCACCGGCGCTACGACATCCTTCTCCTCGACCTCTACATGACGTCGATCTCCGGACTCGAGCTCCTCGAGGCCGCGCGTGAGGCGAATCCGGACGTTCTCGGGATTATCATGACCGGGAATCCCTCGGTCGAAACGAGTGTTCGGGCGCTCGGAAGGGGAGCGTGGGACTACCTGCCCAAGCCCTTCTCGGCCACCCATTTCCAGGTGCTGCTCGGGCGAGCTGCTCACGCCGTCGTCGTCGCACGGGAGAGCGGCTCTGCGGGCGGGCAGGCCGCAGGAGACGGTGGTCATCCGTTCGCCGCGCGGAAAAGCCCCCGTTTTCGGGAGATCCTGGATGTCGCGTCCCGCGTCGCCCGCACCGACGCGTCGGTCTTCATCACGGGGGAGAGCGGCACCGGCAAGGAGATGCTTGCTCGCCATATTCACGAGAACAGTCGCCGGAGTTCGCGGGTTCTCCTGGCGGTGAACTGCGCGGCCATCCCGGAGGCCCTCGTGGAATCCGAGATGTTCGGCCACGTAGAGGGTGCATTCACCGGGGCCGTGCGGGACAAGCCCGGTCTGCTCGAGGCCGCGAACGGGGGGACTCTGTTTCTCGACGAGCTCACCGAACTACCTCTCGCCACACAGGCGAAGCTTCTGCGCGTCCTGCAGGACGGTGTAGTGCGTAGAGTCGGGTCGGTCGGGACAGACGCCGTGGTCAACGTTCGAGTCCTCGCGGCGACGAATGCGGATCCGAGGGAGGCTGTACGCGACGGTCGGTTTCGTGAGGACCTCTACTACCGTTTGCGCGTCGTCCCCATGCACGTTCCTTCGCTTCGCGATTGTCGGGAGGATATCATCCCGCTGGCGGAGGACTTCCTGTCCGAGTTCTGGGGGGAGCACCGGTCCGGCGACGGTCTACTCCCCACGCTATCCGAGGCTGCGCGCGCCGCGCTCGAGCGTAGTACGTTCCCGGGCAACGTTCGGGAACTCCGAAACATCGTGGAGCGACTGGTGGTGCTCGCCGCACCCGGCAGCACCATCGAGGTGGGGGACCTGGAGGTTGAATCCGCTGGGGCGCCCTCCGGCCCGCAGGGCGCGAATTCGTTCGATTCCGTGCTTCACCTCGGCTACCACGAGGCACGCGATCATGTACTCCGGGATTTCGAAGGCCGCTATCTGGACCATGTGATCGAGAGTGCCGACGGAAACATTTCCGACGCTGCCCGGATCGCGGGTGTCGATCGAACGACTCTCTATCGTCTCATGGAGAAGCGAAAGGAGCACGAGGGCTCCGACGAGTCGGCCTCCTCTCCCCGCTGACAGGGGTGCCACAGTTCCCGATGGTCGATCACGATCACGAGGACGGCGATCGGGTCCCCCCGGCCGATGCCGCCACGGTTCTCAGGCAGGCGGCGCGGCGAGTGGTTCACCGCCTCATCCGGGAGTCCGAGCGCGAAGAGAGTGCGAGTCGGAACGGGCCGGACGAATACCTCCTGCACGATGCCGAGACCTTCAGAGAGGCGGTCGAGCGGGTCCTGCAGGGCGAGGAACCCGACCAGTTGGTGGTGGATCTTCCACCAACCGCGGTGCCCCTGGTATCGCTCGTGAGGGGGGAGATTCTCGACGACCGGGAGAACTCGGCTTCGGGCGTCCTCACTGCGGCGCGGGCGGTCGAGGACCTCGGCCGGGCGTGGCGCGCGGGTGGCCCTGAGGATTCCGATGCCGATCTGAGGGATTGGCTGGCCCGGCCCGATGCACTCGAACTGGTGGTGGAACTCGCTCATGACCTCCGTTCGCCGTTGACGTCGATCATCTTCCTGAGTGAGACGATTCAGCGGGCGGGCGGTGGTGATCTTACCGAGGTTCAACGCCGACAGCTCGGACTGATCTACATCGCAGCGCTGGGGCTCAGTTCGGTCGTGACGGACATCGTCGAGCTCGCCAGCGAGGAGCGTGACCTCGTGGACGTGCGCGAAGCCTCCGATTTCTGGGTCGGGGAAGTCCTGGATGAGGTTGCCACCCTGGTGCGGCCGATCGCGGAGGAGAAGGGGCTGGAGCTTCGGCTCGACTACCGTACGGACGAGCGGTGGCGCGGGCTACCCTCCGCGCTGTCGCGAATCCTGCTCAACCTCGCCACCAACGCGCTCAAGTTCACGGAAACCGGGTGGGTCGAGATCGGCATGAGGCGAATGGGTCCCTCGGAGGCCGAGTTCTACGTCCTCGATACCGGTCGGGGTATCCCCGAGCGTGAGCTCGCCGAGCTGTTCGTCCCCTTTCGCAGCCGACGGCGAGACCGAAGCCACTACTTCTCGGTGAGTGGTCTCGGGCTGTCGATCTGCCGCAGGTACCTTCACGCAATGGGTTCGGAACTCGAGGTCGAGACCGAACTCGGGAAGGGTACCCGATTCCATTTCCGGCTCGAGACACCGCTCGGCCGCTGACACGAGGCTCCGGCCTCCCGATCGACGGAATCGTGGCTCCGCTGGTACCTCCGGGTGACGGAACGGTTGCACACCGCTCCCACAGTCAATGCGGCGTGTGGTGGACGCCCAACAACGTGGTCTCCCAGCCACACTCAAGAGCTCCGAGGCAGGCCGTCAGCGGAGCTTGCGGAAACTGTAAGTCATTTTGGTACAGTTGCTTATGGAAAATTCGGGCGACGAGGGCGATGCGCGTACGATACTTGCAACTTCTCTTAATCATTCAAGAAAGGCAGGATGCTTCCACCGACGAGAGACCGTGCAGCTTCACGAACCCGAAAGGTCGACCCGACTCCAGACGATCCCGGCCCCACCGCGCGTTGTGCGGGCCCCGCGCGCCGTGCGGGCCGCGACTCGGACGCGGGAGCGAGCATCCTTCAACGAGCGAGTCCGGAGGGCACTGAATATCGTCGTCGCCCTCGTCGCCGTCGTCTGCACCGCTCCGCTGATGATGCTGGTGGCTCTGGCGGTGAAGCTCAGCTCTCCGGGCCCGATCATCTACAAGCAGGCCCGCGTCGGCCTGAATCGACGTCGGAAGTCGGACAGCTGGGA
>JGI12048J13642_10610172_pt1 | contig 36720 bp, 27 predicted proteins | sample ElkSlonscriptome_16_FD_13642 | JGI IMG/M metagenome (IMG submission 13642)
CGCTAGTACTATTTGAATCAGCAGATTTACGAGTTGATTGTCAGAAGCCTAAACTCTCCGAACTCTGCGCTTTCTCTGCGGCTCTGCGTTCAGGCAAGCTTTGAATAGAGCTATAAATAGCAGCTCCAAAAGTTCAGTAAATGTTCTTGACGATTTTTGTTGTCGATAAACAGATGACAACAAAAAATACTTTCCAATCTTATCAGGGTCGGAATCTACTTAACGTGGCTTTTCCCTTTAAAAATCCTCATATTTGTACACCTACTGAAAACCATCATGAGTAAACTAACTACGCTCGGAGAATTCATCGTAGAGCGACAATCCGATTTTCCTTTTGCAAAAGGGGAGCTTTCCCGACTCTTAAGTGCTATTCGCCTTGCGGCAAAAATCGTAAACCGAGAGGTAAATAAAGCCGGTCTGGTCGATGACATTTTAGGAAATGCCGGCGAAGAAAACGTTCAAGGCGAACAACAACAAAAGCTGGACGTTTACGCAAATAATCAAATGATCGCGGCATTAAAGGCCCAGCAAGAAGTTTGCGGAATCGGCTCTGAAGAAAATGAAGACTTTATCGCCTTCGATAAAGGCGAAGCCGTTTGGGGAAAATACGTGGTTCTTATGGACCCTCTTGATGGCTCGTCAAATATTGATGTAAACGTCAGTATTGGTACCATCTTTTCAATTTATCGCAGAAAAAGCAAACCCGGAACGGTAGCTACACTGGAAGATTTTCTCCAGCCGGGTGATGATTTGGTTGCCGCAGGCTACGTTATTTACGGATCTTCTACCATGCTCGTTTTCAGTACAGGTCACGGCGTAAATGGTTTTACACTCGATACTTCCATCGGCGTTTTTTGCCTTTCTCACCCCAACATGAAAATTCCCGAAGACGGTAGAATTTATTCGATTAATGAAGGGAATTACAAGCAATTCCCGGAAGGGGTAAAACGCTATATCAAATATTGTCAGGAAGAAGATGAGGCGACTGATCGACCTTACACGAGTCGTTACATCGGTTCATTGGTAGCCGATTTTCATCGAAACTTGATAAAAGGTGGAATCTATATTTATCCGCAAACGGGATCGAATCCGAATGGAAAATTGCGCTTGATGTACGAGAACATTCCTTTGGCATTTCTTGTTGAGCAAGCCGGTGGCAAAGCTTCTGACGGAAGAAGGCGAATATTGGGAATTGAGCCTGAACATCTGCATCAGCGAACGCCACTTTTTATCGGATCGAAAAAAATGGTAGAAAATGCCGAAGCCTTCATGAAGGAGTACAGCCCTGCTGAAGCGCGCACTGAAGCATGAACATAAGCGAACTCGCAAAAAATTATTCAGAGAGTCCTAAGACTCTCGCTATTTCAACCGCCCTCAAAACTGAAAGTGCGAGACTTGCCCTGCGCGGAATCGTGGGTTCGGGATTTGCTTTTTTGGCGCAAGCCATAATAAAAGAAAGCGGTCGCGACCACCTTTTCATTTTCAACGATAAAGAAGAAGCAGCCTATTTTCTCAACGACTTGCAAAAGTTTGAAGAGAAGGCATTTCAAACGGTATTCTACCCCGAGAGCTACCGCGTTCCGTACGAAGTAGAAAATACCGATAATTCGAATATCGTTTTGCGAGCCGAAGTTCTGAAGATGATTTCAGGCCGAGGTAAAAAGCCTTGTGTCGTTGTGACCTACCCCGATGCTTTGGCCGAAAATGTGGTGACCCGAAAGCAGCTGGGCAGCCATACCTTCAAAGTTGAAGCGGGAAAGACTTACAGCATCGATTTTTTAAATGAACTCCTCACCGAATACGAATTTCATCGGGTAGATTTCGTTTATGAGCCCGGACAATTTTCCATTCGCGGGGGTATTGTGGATGTATATTCCTTTGGTGAAGATTTCCCTTATCGCATCGAATTTTTCGGCGATGAAGTAGAGTCGCTCCGACAGTTTGATCCCGTAACGCAGCTATCCACCAAAAGCGCGAAGAAGTTTACCGTCATTCCGAATATCCAACACACTTCCATGTTGGAATCTAGGGAGAGTTTTCTCGATTTCATCGGAAATGAAACCGCCATTTGGTGCAAAGATGATTCGGTGGTGGCCGATCGCTTGGATCGAATTTTTGAAGTGGCCGAGAAGCAATTTGACAAGTTAAAATCTGATTTGAAGAGGCTTCCGCCAAAGGAACTCTACATTGACGGCGACACCTTCACGGCCAAAAGTGAATCCTATCGGCGCATCGGATTTGGAACGAGCTATTCCGATACGGATTTGAAGTTTGATTACAGTCAGGGACCGCAGCCGGCTTTCAACAAAAACTTCGACATGCTGATAGCCAATCTTCACGAAAATGAAGAAAAAGGCTATGCAAACTTTTTGTTCAGTTCGAACCAAAATCAGGTGGAGCGCTTGGAGCGGATCTTTGAAGACTTGGATGCCAAGGTTAAGTTCACTCCGATCCTCACCGAGATTGCCGAAGGCTTTATCGATAAGGATTTAAAAATCTGCTGCTATTCAGATCATCAAATTTTCGAGCGTTATCATCGGTTTTACCTCAAGGAAGGTTTTAAGAAAAATAAAGAGGCGCTTACGCTGAAAGAGCTGAGCAGCCTGCAGCCGGGAGATTTCGTAACCCACATCGATCATGGAGTCGGTAAGTTTTCAGGGCTGGAAAAAATTGACGTAAATGGAAAGGAGCAGGAAGCAATCAGATTAGTTTATCGCGATAACGATATTCTCTACGTCAGCATCCATTCCCTGCATCGCATAAGTAAATACTCAGGAAAGGACGGAACGGAGCCTTCCATCAACAAGTTGGGGAGCGCCGCCTGGCAAAAGACAAAAGCCAAGACGAAGAAACGGGTCAAAGAGATTGCATACGACCTCATCAAACTTTACGCAAAGCGAAAGGCCAAGAAAGGATTTGCCTTCTCGCCTGACAATTACTTGCAAACCGAGCTGGAAGCGTCTTTTATTTATGAAGACACGCCCGATCAAATGAAGGCCACCGAAGCAGTGAAGGAAGATATGGAATCCGCCTCACCGATGGATCGTTTGGTTTGTGGCGACGTGGGTTTTGGAAAAACGGAGATCGCCATTCGGGCTGCTTTTAAAGCCGTTTGCGACAGCAAGCAAGTAGCCATTTTGGTTCCGACCACCGTCTTGTCACTACAGCACTACAAAAATTTTAAAAAGCGGTTGGAAGATTTTCCCGCTCGGGTAGGATTGCTCAATCGCTTTGTAAGCGGAAAGAAACAAACCGAGACCTTAAAGGCATTGGCATCCGGGGAGATTGACATCATCATAGGCACGCATAAATTGGTTGGAGCCAAAGTGAAGTTCAAGGATTTGGGACTTTTGATCGTAGACGAAGAGCAAAAATTCGGAGTCGGGGTTAAAGACAAGCTCAAAAACATGAAGGCCAATGTGGACACCCTGACGATGACTGCTACGCCGATTCCGCGGACCTTACAATTTTCGATGATGGGCGCACGGGACCTCAGCATTATCAACACGCCACCGCCCAACCGTTTTCCCGTGCAAACGGAGCTTTTCACCCTGAATGAAGAAGTGATTCGCGATGCGGTGAGCTACGAAATCAGTCGTGGAGGCCAAGTCTTCTTCGTTCACAATAAGATTCAGAATATTCAAGAGGTTGCGGGAATGATTCAGCGCTTGGTTCCCGATGCGCGAATTGTAATCGGTCACGGCCAAATGGATGGCCCGAAGCTGGAAAAAGTAATGACCGATTTCATCGAAGGAGTTTTCGATGTCTTGATTGCAACGACCATCATCGAGTCGGGGATTGATATTGCGAATGCCAACACGATGATCATCAACAACGCGCATGAATTCGGATTGAGCGATTTGCACCAGTTGCGCGGAAGAGTGGGCCGTAGCAATAAAAAAGCTTTTTGCTACCTGATTTCACCACCTCAGTCCGTGCTGTCTTCCGAAGCGCGCAAGCGACTGCAAGCCGTCACTCAATTCAGCGATTTGGGTAGCGGAATGAACATCGCCATGCGCGACCTCGACATTCGAGGTGCGGGAAACCTGCTGGGTGGCGAGCAGAGCGGATTTATTAATGACCTTGGTTTCGAGACGTATCAGAAAATTCTGGATGAGACGGTTCGCGAACTGAAGGAAAATGAGTTCAAAGAACTCTATCACAAAGAAACTGAGCAAACGGGCGAGTACGTTAGCGATTGCGTTTTGGAAACTGATTTGGAGATTTTGATTCCCGACAGTTACGTGATCGATATTGCCGAAAGGCTGAGCATTTACCGCGAATTAGACAACTTATCGACCGAAATAGAATTGGAAGATTACAAACAGAAACTGGAAGATCGATTCGGCGAACTACCTGAGCAAACCCAAGATTTGTTTGATGCATTGCGTTTAAGGCGCATTGCAAAAGAAATTGGTTTTGAAAAACTTAACCTAAAAGGGGGAAAACTGATCGGCAATTTTGTTTCCAATCAAAACTCGGCTTACTTTCAAAGCAACGCATTCACGAAAGTATTGGACTTCATAAAAAATAATCCACCCGGCTATAAGATGTATGAAAAAGGAAATGGTCTCAGGCTCTCCAAAACACAAGTGAGAACCATACAAGAAGCCATAGAAGCTCTGCTACCATTGCACTTACAAGTCGAGGCTTTACCAAACTAATGCAACCTATGGCATAAGGTTTGAGTTAAAAGAAAAAACGACTGGATATGAGAAGGCTAATTTTACTTTTTTGCGCATTGATGCCGGTGATAGGTTTTGCCCAACAAGATGATCAAATCCTGCTCGAACGGGTAAACAGGCGTCATTTCACTTTGTCAGGTGGATTTCAACTAGCCGTTCCAACGGGAGAATTTAGAGAAAGCTACGACGGAAATCCGTTTGGTATTTTTGCTGCCTTGTCACTTCCTATCGGGAATAGTCCCATTGAAGTAGGAGGTGGTTTTGTCTGGAATTCACTGTCAAGCAAAAGTCAATCCGTAAACATCCAAAACAACTTGGTTCCGAATAGAGACCGCGGCGATCTATACGTGAGAGGAAATGCCTACACGTACCAGCTACACGGGAGGATACGGCCTCTTAACGGAAGGTTGAGGCCGTATGGAGAACTTTTTGCGGGAGTGAGAAACTTCAGTGTTACCTCAGAACTTGAGTTGGATAATGCAAATCAAGCATCGGGTGATTTGGCTGAACGTGACTTTACGTTCATTGCCGGCTGGGCGGTCGGATTAAAATTTCAACTTATTGAGGGTATATTTCTCGAAGCCAGGTACGACAATCAGGCAGGTGGAGAAGTAACCTATATTAATCCTGAAACTGTGGTGATCGAAAATGATGGAAGCTTTTCTTACGATACCCAAAGCTCTCAAACTAATCAATGGGCCATGTCTCTCGGTATTGCCTTCAGCTTCTGATCCTTTACGTTTAGAAATGCTCGGGCCTTTACATCAAAGCTCCACCTTTTGGCTTTAACGCTTCAGGAATATCGGTATCTCCGATTACCTCTTTTAGATCAATCTCTATCGTCTTGCAGATAGAAGTTAGCGCCACATCTGTTTTCCAGCCGGCAAATGGCCTTGACATCACCCGACCAATAACATAAATCTGGTAGAAAATCCAACTGACCAATACCGTAACCGGCATAATAAGCCAAGACGAGGAATAAGTGATAAAAGAATCGATGAAAGCAAAAGGAAAGAAGAAGACAAAAACCAACAAAAAGCTCATGGTATAATAATCGTAAGGAACGGGCAATGGAGTATTTTTGATTCGTTCGGCGCGACCTTGCAAATCAGTAATGCGCGTGAGCGTATCATCCATTTGAATGTAGCTGAAAGTGTCCATGGTCTCATGAGCATTCAGTTCTTTAATGGCATAGCCCATCAGCATCCCAAGGTGAGTGGCACGATTGGTTTTAGACATTACATGTGCGTAATCCTCTTCACGTAAGTGTTTGGCCACGGTCGCCTTCCACTCTTTTTGGTCATCGATTTCTCTTAACTGAAGACGCAAAGCATTGATAAATGCAATTTGCGTACGGACTATTCGCGAGCAATTCTCCCAAAGCTCCGGGGTTACTTCAGATTTGTCTACAATTGTCAAAGCCTGCCGAGTAAAGGTTCTGCTCTCGTTTACTATTCCGCCCCATATCTTACGCGCTTCCCACCAGCGCTCATATGCTGAAGTATTTCGAAAACCCAATATAATGGCTAAGGCCGTACCCAAAATGCCCACAACTCCCATAGGCATAGTAAGTTGGGTTTGGCCTAAAAAGACGTGCAAAACCCACGCAAGTGCGCTGCAGATAAGGCTAAACAGAATATTTTTCCAAGAGTAACGAATCGCTGTATCCAGCCTGAAGTGTCGGCGTACAATCATAAATATCTAAATCATCTAAGGAGCCTGAATGGACTCAAAAACAGGCGAAATATAGGGAATTGGAACCGGAGCTATGAAATAGAATCAGGATTAAGGCTCAGTTGCTTCGAATTGCTTCAACGGGAACCATGCGCGAGGCCATCACTGCAGGAATAAGTCCTGACACCAAACCAATGACGATGGAAAAACCGAGACCGATTCCAACATTTTTGATTGTCAGCGATAAATCGAATCCTGTAACCGATGTAGCAATTAATCCGGCTAAAAATATGATCAATAGCCCTACCGCACCACCTATCAGGCAAAGCAAAACTGATTCGAACAAGAACTGAAACAATATAAAGCTTTTTCGAGCACCAAGGGCCATCTGAATACCAATGATACTTGTTCTCTCTTTGACGGAAACGAACATGATATTGGCAATGCTGAAGCCTCCAACCAAAATAGAAAAACCGCCGATGATTACTCCGACCATTGTCAAAATACCAAATACTTGATCCAGACCGCTGTTTAACATACTCGACTTGTTCAAAGCAAAATTCTTATCCTCTGCCGGCCGTAATTTTCGAATCGATCGCATGTTCATCATGGCTTCATCTTCCATCGCTTTAAGGCTCACAAACTCCCGTGGTTTAAGAGTTATTTGAGTATTTGCTTCGTTGAGATTCATAATGGTCTGTCCAAAAACTACAGGAACAATAACCCACTCATCTGCCCCGTTTCCAAGGAGGCTTTGACCCTCTTTTTCTAAAACACCGATTACGGTAGTTCTGAATCCTCCTACTTTAATATTCTTTCCGATGGGATCAGCTGCTCCGAATAATGTTTGAGCGACGTCATATCCCAAGAGGCAAAGGCGCTTTCCGGTATTGAGTTCGGATGAGAGAAAGTTTCTGCCGCGCCCAATATCCACGGTGATAAAGTTTTCAAATCCTTCGGCGGCAGCGATGATATTGACGCCTTCAGCGGTGCTGTTTGCGTACTCCACGGTTCGCGAAGCACCCGCAAAGAAACTAACTACACCCGCAGAATTCATTCGCTGTTTCATTAGCTTGGCTTCCTCATAGGTCACTTGTGGCCGCTTCATGTATTTCCACCAGGCATATTCTCCATCACCGGCTTCGGGTCCCCAAGGCATTTTTTCGATAAAAAGCGCATCATCCCCCAAGCTTTCAAAAGAGCTCCGAACACTTCGCTCCATACTATCTACCAGTGTGAAGACAGAAATTATAGCAAAAATTCCAATGGTTATTCCCAGAAGCGAGAGCAATGTTCTAAGCCGATTGACTACCAACGAAGACACCGCAAACGCACCGCCCTCCTTTACCAATCTAAAATAGACTTTCAGCCTTGCCATAAACAGTCAGAAGTTAAAACAATCAAAATTAAGCAGGTCAATTGGATTCATTCGAACCGCTCATGTAAAAAGGAATAAAATCAGGTTATCAACAGGCCCGCTATTTTATTAACACCTGCTACAAAAGCCGCGTCAACAGTGATTTTGATACAACTTTTCTTGTTAACATTGCATATCGTACTAAGTTCAAAAGAAACCCTGTCTTGAAGCCGATTAAATCTGCCCTCATTTCCGTATTCCATAAAGATCGGTTGGAACCCGTTATAGCCAAGCTTAAAGAACTGAATGTCACTATTTACTCTACCGGTGGGACCGAAAAATTCATTCGTGAACAAGGCGCCGAAGTAGAAGCCGTAGAAGACTTGACAGACTACCCGAGTATTTTAGGCGGAAGAGTCAAAACGCTTCACCCGAAAGTTTTCGGGGGTATTTTAGGGAGAAGAGAAGAGGCCGGCGATATTTCCCAGTTGGAAGAATATGCCATCCCTGAAATTGATCTTGTTATTGTGGACCTCTACCCGTTTGAAGACACGGTAGCTTCAGGAGCCGAAGAACAAGCCATCATTGAAAAAATTGATATAGGCGGAATCTCATTGATTCGGGCTGCTGCCAAAAACTTCAAAGATGTTTTGATCATACCAAGTCGGGAATCGTACGAAGACCTTCTCGAAATTTTGGATCGAAACGATGGAGCTTCTAAAATGGCCGACCGTAAGAAAATGGCGGCGAGAGCATTTGAAATTTCTTCTCATTACGATGCAGCCATTTACAATTACTTCAGTCAAGAAGACGATTTGCCGGCCCTGAAGGTGAGCATGCAAACCGGTAAAACGTTGCGCTACGGCGAAAACCCGCATCAACGCGGACGTTTTTACGGAAACCTGGATGAGGTATTTGACCAACTTCACGGAAAGGAATTGTCTTACAATAACCTGCTGGATATCGATGCGGCGGTGATGCTGATGAACGAATTCCAAGATGGCGAACCCACTTTCGCGATTCTGAAACACAATAATGCATGCGGTCTAGCTGTAAGATCAGATTTGAAATCTGCCTTTCAAGATGCCTTGGCAGGCGATCCCGTTTCGGCTTTCGGTGGTGTATTGATTGCCAATAAAAGGATGGACGCTTCGACCGCTGAAGAGGTCAATAAGATATTTTGCGAGGTGGTAATCGCACCGGATTTTGATGATGCAGCTTTGGAAATTCTAAAATCCAAAAAGAACCGTATTTTACTTGAGCAAAAGAAAGTGCAATGGCCGAAGTCCATTTTGAGAACGACTTTGAACGGCTATTTGTGGCAAGACAAAGATTCGGTAACTGACCAAAAAACAGATTTCGAATTCGTTACGGAAACACGTCCTTCTGAGGAAGACATGGATGACTTGGTTTTTGCCTCCAAAATTTGCAAACACACCAAGTCAAATACAATCATTCTGGCAAAGAACAAACAACTTTTGGCAGGAGGTACGGGGCAAACCTCTCGAATTGATGCTTTAAAACAAGCCATCGAAAAAGCCAATAATTTTGAACTGAGTTTGGACGGGGCGGTGATGGCTTCAGACGCTTTTTTCCCATTTCCGGACAGCGTAGAAATTGCCCATAAGGCAGGAATTAAATCCGTCATTCAACCCGGCGGATCAATAAAAGACAAACTTTCTGTGGATTACTGTAACGAAAACGAGATTTCGATGGTATTTACAGGGAAAAGACACTTTAAGCACTAACTTTGAAAGAAACCTTTTATGGGTCTGTTTAGCTTTTTTACGCAAGAGATAGCCATTGACTTGGGAACCGCGAATACCTTGATCATTTACAATGACAAGGTAGTCGTCGACGAGCCCTCGATCGTAGCCAAGGACCGCACCACAGGAAAGGTGATCGCCATCGGAAGGCAAGCGCAACAGATGCACGGTAAGACTCATGAGAACATCAAAACGGTAAGGCCGTTGAAAGATGGTGTAATCGCTGACTTTCAGGCCGCTGAAGCGATGATTCGCGGGATGATCAAAATGATCAAACCGGGAAAGTCTTGGTTCACACCATCACTGCGTATGGTTATTTGTATCCCTTCGGGAATCACCGAAGTAGAGAAAAGAGCCGTGCGCGACTCGGCCGAGCATGCAGGAGCTAAAGACGTATACCTGATCCACGAGCCGATGGCGGCCGCGATTGGTATAGGAATAGACGTGGAAGAGCCGATGGGAAACATGATTATCGACATCGGAGGAGGTACCAGCGAAATCGCGGTGATTGCTTTGGGAGGTATCGTTTGTGATAAAAACATCCGTATCGCCGGTGATGAATTTACTAAAGACATTGAAGAGTATATGCGCCGCCAGCACAACATCTTGGTGGGAGAGCGCACAGCTGAACAGATAAAAATTGAGGTGGGGTCTTCCCTGCCCGAGTTGGATGATCCACCTGACGACTTTGCCGTAAGAGGAAGGGACTTGATGACAGGAATTCCGAAAGAGATTCAAGTGAGCTATTCAGAAATAGCCCATGCCTTGGATAAATCCATTTCGAAAATTGAAGAGGCAATCTTAAGTGCATTGGAACAGACTCCCCCTGAGTTGTCTGCCGATATTTACCGTACGGGAATTTATCTCGCCGGAGGAGGATCGATGCTGAGAGGTTTGGACAAACGAATATCACTTAAGACAAAATTGCCTGTACATATTGCAGAAGACCCTCTCCGTGCAGTGGCCAGAGGAACCGGTATTGCACTAAAGAACATTGATCGCTTCCAATTCTTGATGCGAGATTAAAGAAAGGAGTAAATATCGATGAGGAATTTTGTACGCTTTCTGGTCAAATACCACATCTTCCTCTTCTTCCTCGTGCTTCAGGTATTTTGCTTTTACCTGATTTACTCCAACAATCGCTTTCATCAGGCTAACTTTGTGAACTCCTCCAATCGAGTGGTAGGAACGCTATTTGCTTGGAAAAGCAACCTGACCGAATACATCGAATTACAGCGGGTAAATGACGAACTCGCTGCCGAAAACGAGGAACTCCGAAACCGCATTCCCGAATCTTTTGTGAGTGTAAACGAACACTTTGTGATGATCAACGATACATTACGGGAACGAAAATTTCGATACAAATCAGCGCAGATCGTCAACAGCTCCATTAACAAACAACTCAACTACCTGACGATCAATAAAGGTTCGAAAGAAGGCATTGTACCCGAGATGGGAGTGATTGGCACCGAAGGACTAGTAGGGGTAGTAAAAGACGTTTCAGAACATTTTAGCACGGTGATCCCCATCATCAATCTGCGATTTACAGCCAGCGCAGAATTGGAACGGACAGGGAACTTCGGTTTGCTGAAGTGGAGTGGAGAAGATCATCAATACGCCGGCCTTATCGATGTGCCGCGACATGTAGATGTAATGATCGGCGATACGGTTGTTTCACGCGGGGCGTCAGCCATCTATCCCAAAGGAATTCCAATTGGAACAGTCGATGACGTATTCTCAAAAGACGGAAGTAACTTTCATGACATTCGGGTTAAACTAGCCGTAGATTTCAATAAACTACGCTACGTGGACGTGATCGAGAATACGCTGAAAAAGGAACAACGAGAATTGGAAGCCATAACAGAAGAAGATGATCAGTGAGGTAATTCGTAATGCAGGTCGATTTTTGTTGCTCGTTTTTCTGCAAGGGCTCATCCTGAATGATATTAACTTGCTACAAGGGATGGCCATTCCTTATTTGTACATTCTTTTTATTCTCATGCTCCCGATGGAAACACCCCGATGGCTGGAGTTAATCTTAGGATTGGTCTTAGGATTATCGATTGACATGTTTACCAACACCATTGGTATTCATGCATCAGCATCGGTCTTTCTGGCATTCTTACGTCCTGTTTACCTTAAGGCTATTGCTCCGCGAGATGGCTATGAGTTTGGTCAACAGCCTACCATCTCAGACCAAGGACTTTCCTGGTTTTTAAAATTTGCACCCGTTCTGATTTTAGCGCACCATTTTTGGCTTTTTTACGTTGAAGTATACTCATTCAAAGGTTTCTTCACCACTCTATTGCGCGTTATCCTGAGTTCGGCATTCACATTCATTTTAGTCGTACTCTCGCAATACTTGGTGTTTAATACAAAGCGATCATCAGCCGTATGAATCTTGGCGGACGAAAAATTGTCATTCTGTTAATTTTTCTTGTTGTAGGTATCATCTTTATCGTCAGACTGTTTTACATTCAGGTAGTGGATGACCGATGGCAAGTACTGGCTACCAAGTCATCCGAACGAGTGATAACTGAATACCCTTCCCGAGGATTGATATACGATCGAAAAGGCAATATCATCGTCAGCAATACGCCCGTTTATGATCTGATGGTTTTACCCAGAGATGTGGAACCTTTTGATACGGCAGCATTCTGCCGATTAGCTAAAATAGATCGTGAAACTTTTGATGAGCAATTTCAAAAGGCGCGAAACTACAGTAGGTACAAACCTTCCGTACTGATCAAGCAGATTCCAGCTTCGGAATATACCGAATTGGCGGAAAACTTGCATCGCTTTCAAGGATTCTACGGTCAGCCAAGAACGCTTCGAAATTACCCCAGTCCTGTAGCAGCTCACGCCATGGGTTATGTAAGCGAAGTGACTCCGAAAATAATCGAAGAGAACGCCTATTACGAACCGGGCGATTATATCGGTGCGAACGGCGTAGAAAGCATTTACGAAGAAGTGCTACGAGGGAAACGAGGTAAACGGGTGGTTTTGGTAGATGTACACAATAATGAGCGAAGCTCTTATATGGGAGGAAATTTCGACTCCATAGCTAAGGCAGGCGAAAACATAACGTCGAGTATCGACTTGGAACTACAAGAGTACGGAGAGCTGCTCATGAAAAATAAGCGTGGAAGTATTGTAGCGATAGAACCTTCCACGGGTGAGATCCTGTGCATCGTGACCAACCCAAATTATGATCCGAACTTATTGGTCGGTCGGGTAAGAGGAAAGAACTACGGAAAATTGAGCGCCGATACCTTGAAGCCGCTATTTAATCGAGCATTGATGGCGCGCTACCCACCCGGGTCAACTTTCAAGTTGATTCAAGGTTTAATCGGGCTTCAAGAAGAAGTGATTGACCCAAACACGAGGTTTTCATGCAATGGGGGCTATTACTATGCCGGAAGAAGGTTGGGATGCCACGCCCACTCCTCTCCCGTAGATTTGAAGTTTTCGATTCAAACAAGCTGTAATGCGTACTACTGCAATGTTTTCAAGCGAATATTAGACAAGTATCCCACGAGTGAAGAGGGCTATCAGGTATGGAGAGAACACTTAGCGAAGTTTGGTTTGGGTAGTAGGCTTCACGTTGATATGACGAGCGAAATAGATGGATTCGTTCCAAAGACGACCTATTACGACAAGTTTTATGGTCAGCACCGATGGAATGGTCATACGATTATTTCTTTGGCCATAGGCCAAGGTGAGCTTGGAGTTACGCCGATTCAAATGGCTAATTTCTCGGCTATCTTAGCAAACCGAGGATGGTATTACACACCTCATGTCATAAAAGAAATTGACGGTAGGCCAATTACCGATAGCACGTATACGGAGAAGCATTTTACCGATATAGACGCCGAACATTTTGAGCAAGTGGTAGAAGGCATGTTTCGTGTAGTGGAATCGGGAACGGGTCGCGGCGTTCGCTTCAGTAAGGATATCGAAGTGTGCGGAAAAACAGGTACAGCCCAGAACCCACATGGAAAAGACCACTCGATATTCATTGCTTTTGCACCCAAGGATGATCCGAAAATAGCGGTAGCCGTTTACGTAGAAAATGTTGGTTACGGTTCAACTTGGGCTGCTCCGATTAACAGCCTAATCATGGAGAAATACCTAACTGATACAATCACGAGGCCCTGGGTAGAACAACGGATGCTTGAGGGAAATCTTTTGACACAGAAATAGGATGGCTCGAGGTCAAAATATCGTAAAAAATCTAGATTGGATCAGTGTGTTGATCTTTCTCACCTTAGCCATAATGGGTTGGTTCAATATCTACTCCGCCAGCTACAACCCAGAGCATCCGTCGATGTTTGACTCGACTCAAGAATACGGAAAGCAATTCATCTGGATCGCAACATCAGGAGTGTTGGCACTAGTGGTTCTATTATTCGACGGGGACTTCATCAAACGATCAGCACCCGTGATCTTTGGTGTCACCACCTTGCTCTTGGTTTTAGTACTAATTTTTGGAAAGGAGGTCAACGGGGCGAAGGCTTGGTTCGGTTTCGGAAGCTTTGGAATACAGCCCAGCGAATTTGCCAAACTCGGTACGGCGCTCATGTTGGCTTACTATCTGAGTCAGATCAACATAAAAATTGAACAGACGAGTACCAAGGTCAAGGCAACGGCGATTATCGCTTTTCCGGCACTGCTTATTCTGATGCAGCCCGATACAGGTACCGTTTTGGTGTTTACCGCATTCATTCTTGTGCTCTATCGGGAGGGGCTGTCAGGAAATATTCTCTTATTAGGACTTTTGGCAATGGTTTTAGCCGTTTTTTCGCTACTTCTTAAAGCGACTACAGTGGATGTCTTCGGTAGCCCTATCGGTGGTCAGTACATCCTGATGATCGTAATCGTTTTGCTTTCCGTGCTCGCCTTTATTACCATTCAGCGCTTTGTATTGCCGCGATACCGCAAAAGAAACTACATGCTTTTAATCGGAACTGCCTTGGGGAGTCTACTGTTTATAGGCACTCTGGATCAGGTATTTGAAAATGTACTGGAACCGCATCAAAAAATACGAATCAATATCTTGCTGGGATTGGCAGAAGATCCGCAAGGAGCGGGATACAACGTAAAGCAATCCAAAACTGCTATAGGTTCGGGGGGATTTTCCGGTAAGGGATACTTGGACGGCACCCTCACTAAATACAAGTATGTTCCTATGCAGAGCACTGACTTCATCTTTTGTACCATCGGTGAAGAATGGGGCTTTATAGGGAGCTCAGTGGTGATTATGATTTTTCTGGCTCTGATGTTACGCATCGTTTTTATCGCCGAAAGGCAGCGCTCCACCTTTACGCGTATTTACGGCTATTCGGTAGCCTGTATTCTTTTCTTGCACCTCCTGATCAACGTAGGAATGACCATCGGTCTGGCACCCGTGATTGGTATTCCCCTGCCCTTTTTCAGTTACGGAGGCTCCTCCCTCTGGGGGTTTACCTTGCTACTTTTCATTCTGCTGAAGCTGGATACGGAGAGACTGGTGGTGCTGAGGTAGAAAGCAAAAAAGCCCGAAACTTATCTGCTTCGGGCTTTCAATTTCAAATTCGTTTAACTCTTATCGGAGCGTCTTGGCCCGATCGTCCTTGACATCAGCCATATCTTTTAGTGCGCGATAAACGCCCGTTGTATACGTCTTCATCTGGCTCGCACGATTTTCTTCCAGCTCATCCCGATAAGTCAGGTATTCCTCCCGAGGCTCGATGGTATCCTTGCTATCCAATCGGATTACATATACGCCTTGGTTGCCTTCCAAGGGTTCGCTTACATCTCCTTCATTGGACATGCTGAAGGCATAGCCTACCACGTAAGGCTCACTTGCTCCACCTGGAAGAGAAGGTCTCTTTTCAGAAACATTGGAAGCTGTCTTTACGGTGAATTCCGCTTGTGAAGAGAGCTCCTCTATAGTCTTACCGCTCATTTCTTCCTTGAACATCTCCACTTTCTTCTCGCGAACGACATCAGGCTTGATTTCCTCTTTTACATCCTCAAAAGATGCAACGCCGGCCTCTCTCCTATCTACCAATCCAACTACAACAATTTTACGATTGAATTCGAAAGGCTCACTCAATGAACCTACTTCAGTTCCTTCTTCATTGTGTGCCCATCTCACTGCATCTTGAGAGCCGGCAACTCCGGGAATATTTCGTGACAAAGCTCCTACTTCATTGGCTTCTTTGATTTCATAACCACGCTCATTGGCCATATCTTCCATAGAATCAATGTCTTTAGCAGAAATTGAGAATTCATTTGCCTCGTCGTAAACCTGGTTGAATGTATTATTAGATGGCTCGATCGTAGCATCTACAACCATTCCCTTTACCACTTTGGCTTCTGAATGCTCCAGTGGCTCTACGATATGCACTCCGTATGTTGTTTCAACGATATTCAGCGACCCGATTGGCTTATCGAAAGAAGCCTCGGTAAACTCAGGCACCATGCGCTCGCGGTTGAAATCTTCGTATTTTCCTCCGTTTGGAATTGATCCCGGATCTTCGCTGAATTCGGTTACCATTTCCTCGAAGTTGTTCTCCCGGCGAATCACTCGCTTCAAGCTATCCGCCCGCTCATTCAAATCCTCCATTGACTTTCCACCTTGATTTGAAAGTAAAATGTGACGAGCCGTGGCTCTGTCTTCCATACCACTTTTGGTGATTTTGGCAATGGCGTAACTGTTTCCTCTTTTGAAAGGTCCGATAACATCTCCTTCTTCGGCCGATTCGATCATGGCTTGCAACTCTTCGTTATCCGTAGCATCCAAATCTTGCTCGACTGCCTGACGTGAATCACTGTATTTTAAAACGAAAAGAGAATCTTTGTCGGTGTTTTCAAATTCAGTCTTCAAAGAAGCCAAATCTTCCCTGATGGTTGTCTCATCCTCAGCGGTTGGCTCTACGTCGAAGACAACGTATTTCATATCCACTGATGCATCTCGCTCAAAGCGGTCTTCGTCCTTATGTTCGTTGTAGTATGCTTTCAAATCAGCATCAGTAACGTCCACCAGACTATCAGCTACCGAAGAATACTCTTTTATTACATAGTCAAATCGCACCTTTTGGTCTTGGCGATAGTATTCATCTTTCGCTTCAAGTGTATTCACGAAAACACCCCCACGAACCAGGTTGTTATATTTCTCGTACAAACGCTCATTAACCAATCGATTGGTTTGGTTTTCGTAAAATACGGGATATTGTTTTTGCAAAAAGGCAAAGTAGTTTTGAACTAATTGAGGATCAAACTGCCCGGTCTCAGGATCTTTAAAGTTTTCTCCATTGGCAAACTCATCACTGACGTTTTCGCCAAATCGAATGTCGTCGTATTCATCCTGCCCTATCCGCATCCCCAATTTATTGAGTTCACGGTACATGACTTTTTCCTGAATCATGTTGTTCCAAACCTGATTTCGGATTTGTTGTCTTTGAGCCGGTGACACGGGCTGACCCACGCTAGCCATGCTCTGTTCCTGAGCTTCAACACGCTGCTCGTATTCCAACATGTCAATTTCCTCTCCGAAAACCTCACCGACGTACTGGTCGGCCGGAGAAAATCTGTTGTTTGAAAATAAATCACCGAGAACGAAGGCTACCATAGCCCCACCGATTACGATCAATAAGAGCGTAGACTGTTCTCTGATTTTACCAATTGCTGCCATTTAACTGCATTTTTGAAGGGTGCGAATATACATAAATCTAGCATCGAAGTAAACTAATGTTAGTGCATTGCTTTATTTGGACAACTGCAGATACGATGTTTACTATTTTTCAACGATTGTTCTTTCCTGATATTTTGGGAGGAGCGCTTAGCCGACGGAGGTTTTATTCAACATCCAGAACATGCATTTTTACGGTTTCGATGCGAACATTAGAAACGGCAGTGACCCTAAAACGAAAACCTTCGATTTCGGTCAAGCTATTTATCTTAGGAATCTCTTCCTGACTATGAATGATCAATCCCGCAAGTGTTTCGTACTCCTCACTTTCCGGTAGATTAAACTTGTACGTATCGTTGAGGTAATCGATTTCCAACCTCGCTGAAAAGAGGTACGTTTTTTCGTCAATCTTCTCTTCGATGAACTCATCGCGATCGTGTTCATCTTCAATATCACCGAAGATCTCCTCAATTACATCCTCGATGGTGAGCATGCCGCTGGTGCCACCAAACTCATCCACTACCACGGCAATGTTCTTATTCTGCGAGATGAAAAGTTCAAGGACTTCTTTTGCAGAGATAGTCTCAGGAATAATAATCACGGGAACGATGAGGTTCTTAATATTCTCAGGTTTATTGAAAAGTTCTACCGCATTTACGTAGCCGATGATGTTATCAATGCTATCTCGATAAACCGGCACCTTTGAATACCCGTTTTCAATAAACATCTCTTTGAGCTTTTCCAAATCATCTTCCACATCCACGGCGCTGATTTCCGTACGCGGAACCATGCAATCTCTGGCTTTTATTTTAGAAAAATCGAGGGCATTCTGGAAGATCTGAATCTCGTGATCGATCTCCTCGTCGGTTTTTTCTGCGGCCTCGGTAATCTCTTTGACATAATTATCGAGATCAATCCTACCAAAAGCGACCTCCTGAGAAGCAATATCAACACGAAAAATATATTTGAGGACGAGTTCGGCTAAACCTACCGTGATCATCATTGGTATCCATAAAAGGAAATACAGCAATGCCAGCGGTAAGGCGAAAACGTTCAACATGAAGTTGGAATTAATCCGAAAAAGCGTTTTCGGAATAAACTCACCTGCAAAGAGAATGATCAAAGTAGATACGATGGTTTGAAGCAATAATACACTCACTTCGGTGAGCTCCCAGCCGCGGAAAACGGGCTCCAGCCACTTCGCCATAAAAATACCGAAGAGCACCAAGGCAATGTTATTCCCCACCAACATAGTGCCAATGAACTTGGAAGGTCTTTGAAGAAAGTTAGATAAGAGTTTGGCCGAAAAATGTCCTTGCTTGTTGTCAAGCTCTATCTTAAGCTTGTTGGCTGTGATAAAGGCAATTTCCATCCCGGAAAAGAAGGCGGAAAATACCACGGAGACGAGAATAATAATCAGGTCAGAAAACTCCATCTATTCGCGAAAAATAGGAAAAAAGGCGGGGAATTTCAGATCAATCATTGTTCCGTTCAAATCTTTTGCGAAAAGTGAGGCGGAAGGCATACATGGCTCCGGCCAATGCAGGAAAAATCAGGTAAGCTAAGGTTTGGCGGTTTACCCCATCTACGATGAAGAAATAGAATACTGCCAATAACGATATGATAGCAATAACCATCCAGAATTTTTCCATCACCAAGCTGACCTTTGAAAACTTGGATTGGTCTTTTTGATTTTTTGAATTCTTATTCATCTTCCGGAAAAAATTCTCCTGTGGGTTTCTTAATTATGTAATTGGTGAAGTTTTCGTCGGATTCCAAACCTTTACCGTAGAGGATCATATCTTCTCTTTTGATGGTCACAAATTTATCGGTAAAAACCTTACCACTGTCTTGTTGCCAAACAAGTTCTTCCGTGAGGAGCTCTTCATCCACGCGATTAACAAAAACCACGCTATCCCGAGCTATCATAAGGGCATTATCTCCTCTAATATAGCCATTCATAGCGGTAAGTCGACCGTCAAAATCGCCAACATTGTCGAAAAAGAGAAGTTCAAACCCATCCTCAATCAGGCTATAAGTCGAATCGGGTGTTTCAAATCTAAGTACTTTTCCCGCATTCAAAATATTTGAAACACGCCCTGAATCGGTGTAGGTATAGGTTACATGTGTAGTGGTTCTGATGGGAGGGTTATCCAGATCGGACAAACTCAATACTTCTTCAATTTCGTTGCGTTTACAAGAAACAAAGAGACCGATCATAAGAATGATCGGTCCCAAAAAAAATATGATTCGATTGTAGTTCACGTGATCAATCGCTGGCTCTCACCGTTGTGCTTTCTCCAAAACACTCAACGGTATAAGAATCGCCGATTTGTTTTCCGTTAAAGAAGACATCCTTTTTATTCGGGAAGTATTTCTTATAACCTGCGATTTTTTGGTTTGCTTTATCGGCAATACTACTATCGGCAGATCGTGCTCTTTGGTAGTAATCTACTGCCAACCAATAAGCACCTGCCATTCCAAGTTTTCCATCATCGCAAGATTTTGCGGAAGCAGCAATGGCATCGCCAATCAACATCAAGGCATCACCGTTATTCTGATCATTCGCTAAAATCTTTCTTGCGAAAGCTCGAGCCTTTGAAGCATTACCCATAATCACCGCAGATTGACCAGCTCTCAAATAGTACTGATTCAAATCGATGCAATCACCACAAAGCTCTGCAGCTTCTTCGAAATACTTCATGGCGTCGGCATATTCTTTCGACTTCAACTTTTGGATACCTATGGAGTAAGCTGCGGGAGCGGTGGGCTTATCAGCATACACGCGCTCAGCTACTTCAAGGTAAAGCGGGTCATCCGTACAATCTCGCTTGTTCATAACCGCCAGCGATTTCTTGTTCAATTCGATGTCGTTTGGCGATTGTGCGATTCGTTCGCCCAGTATGCGGAAGATATCATCGCATTCTGCAATTTTTATGAAGAAGGCATCCAAATTTCCTTTAGCCTTTTCGTATCGCGATCTTTGGGCTTCATCTTCCAGCTTAGCGATATTGTAATCCAAGATATCCAATACAGGCATGTACTCTACCAATAAGTCTGACTTTTCAGCTTCACCCGCACGGTAAAGGCCATATAGGGTTTGGTAGTACTTAGAGGCCGCGATGGCATCGGTTTCCATACCCATCAATTCCATAGATCGTTTAAACATCTCATTGGCCTCTTTCGCACGAGACTCATCGTATTTATACAAGTCATTTGCCTTGTAAGTCAAAACTTTTCCTTCTTCGTTAAAGTTCTCGATCCTTTTGTCGTAGATAAGCATCAAGGTGTCGATGTAAGCGTTTCTTTCATCGATTTTTGAAGAGTCTTCATAGATGCCATCAAGAATATCACCATAGAATTTTGCACCATCGATGTACAACGTTTTTGCGCTTTTCGGACAAATTTCGAAGGCCGCTCGCCAAAATGGCATTGCCTGATCAGGTAGATTTTGATCTCTATACTCGCGATAGAGAGAAAGATTCTTTTTGCATTCCTCAACTGCTTCGGGCGTTGAGCCGTATTTGCTATCATCTTGTGCCCACCCTCCAATTGCGAGGAATGCTGAGAATAAGAGACTAAATAATTTCGTTTTCATGTTTTATTTATTAATCGTACTTGGGTTGAACAAACCATCGATTTCGGAAATGGGGTGTAAATGAAAATCCCGCCATTATCCTGATGTAAGTTTCTTGAATTAATCCATCTTGTGTCGTTCCGTATTCGCCATACTCGGCGCCCACGTGAAAGGAGGACTTCGTTAAGCCCCGACGAAAATGCAGTGGCAAAGACATCCCAAAACTCATGCCAACATCATCAATCTCTCTGTCTCTGAGGTTTAGATTGGTTTTGACATACCTAAAGCCCATACGGTATTCTACCGTTTCCAAATAATTAGTACTTCCTGTACGCGGGGTCCATTCCAACCCTGTACTGATTTGCTCGCTATTGTTGAAGTTGGCTTGCAAATCAGATTCTTCAAAGTTCACCGAATAGTCCTGCCAATTCCTGACGGAAAAATCTATGGCCCATCTCAATCTCATCCGCTTTCTAGTCATCATGTCAAAAGACGTACCTATAGTAAAAGAAGACGGGAGATAAAGCGAGCCTTTTTCTTGTTCGGCAGAGACAATGGTATCAGATGTTGCAGTAGCTCCTGAGGGTCGAAGCCTGAAGCTATTGGCATATCTGTTCCTTTCGGCATTCAAATCGTTTCCGAATGAATAAACCGCTCCGATCAGGAATGTGATGTATGATGGATTACTGAGCGTTTTCTTCTTAATATTAGTCTGACCGTGCACCCCGATCTCGAAATTCACATCGCGAATTAAAATACTCTCTGTATCTGAAAGACCAAGTGCATTCAGATCTTCCAAATAAGTCAAACTTCGACTGTTGGTTATTGTCCCAAAATTATAATTCATCTGTCCCCCTACTGCGATGGCTGTTAGATTCTTGGCTGTGTCTACGTCGTGATAAATATTGATCCCCGTTCCTAAATACCCTTGACTTATACCCCCATCGCCAAAGTAATTCGATAAATAAAGACCAGCCTCTTCCGAGTCCTGAAGGACATTTACATCGTAGCCGACGCTGGTGAAAGGCACCAGTCCGATATTTAAAGACCACTTACCTCTTTTGATGGGAAAACTGAGGCTGAGGTTATTTATTTCAAAGTTTCTGTTCTCAAATTGATCAAAATTTGTTTCAAACGTTGAAATATTCCCTTTACCGGACGTCTCGAATATAGGCTCAAGGTAATATGCCGACGCCGCAGGATTGATCAAATTCATTTTGAAAGGATCAACCAGAGAAGCCCCTGAACCACCCATACCAAACTGAGATACCGACTGCCTTTGATTCGTGAGACCGGGTCCGAAGATGGAATAGGGTGATGAAAGATCGGATTGAGAAAAAAGGGCGTTGCCTAAAAAACATAAGCCGAAAAACGGCAAATACTTTTTAGCCCATGTTATAAATAAGAATTTCATGTAGTCCCCGTAGGGTTAAATAAGGGTCTGCAAAGATGATATTTTTAAATGCTTTCTCAAAGTAGGTGAAGTCACCTCCTGTAGCCACTACAACGAGGTTATCATAGCGATTATTTCCCTCTTCGATATAATGAAGAATTTCAGCTTCTACTCCTTGCATGACACCTGCTACCATGCTGCCCTTCGTGGTAGTTCCCGGCCAAGCTTTATCACTATTTCGCCAATTTTCAATAAGAGGTAAGCGCTTTGTCATCTTGCTCATGCTCTTAAAGCGCATTTGCAAACCAGGGGCAATAGCACCACCCAAATAGGTGCCGTCTTCCCTTACCAAATCATATTTAATACAGGTTCCAAAATCTATAACCAGTACATTTCTCTTGTGGTGAAATTTGGCTGCACAAACCGCATTGGCCAATCGATCAGTTCCCAGCGTACCGGTTGATCGGTAATCCACCTTGATGGGCACCTTGATTTTAGGGGTCATCAAAATAAACTCCAGCCGATCGTCCAACCCATCCAAAAGCTCTTGTCTTAATTTACTGACATTGCTCATAATTGCTCTTCGAGCCGAAGATTCATCAATAACCTCTAATACTTTTTTTGTCGCTTTATTTGAAATGCTCAAAACGCCATCGATCTTTGAATCAGTAAAAAGAGCCACCTTCATTCGTGTGTTGCCCACATCGATGACCACATCTGATTGTTGTTTCTGTTGCTCTTTGTTCACTTTTTCAAAATATCCTTTATATTTGCGCCCTGCTTAGCGGGTGATGTAGCTCAGTCGGTAGAGCAAAGGACTGAAAATCCTTGTGTCGGCGGTTCGATTCCGTCCATCACCACAGCATCAAAAGGGACTCTAATTTGGAGTCCCTTCTTTTTTGGTCAAAAAGTATATTATTTCCTCTTTTTGCAACCTGAACTTCTCCCGAAGGTCTTGATTGATTTCTTGCACGTACTTGTCTTCTTTCACTTCAAAGCCTGCAGCTCTCAGACGGTCAGGGTAATCTTGTCCATAAAGTCTGACGTGATCCTTTTGCCAAAAATGTTTTTCCCTCGCCTCAGGCGTCACGATTGATTCATCCTCATAAGTTTCCTCACGAGAATAATCTATCGGAACCTGCATAATAGCCCAGCCACCTGGCTTTAACACTCTGAACAACTCGCGCATACATTGCAAGTCATCCTCCACATGCTCCATCACATGATTGCATATAACCACATTGAATTTATTCTCCTCGAAAGGGATGTCGTGTAGATCGAAATGGTATTCGGCAAGTGGAGAAACCAAATCACCTGTGTAATAATTGATATTCTTAAGCTTTTTGAATCGACTGTAAAAACACTGTTCGGGAGCAATGTGCAGAACATCCAAATTCTCCCTGAAAAAATTTGTCCGCTGATTCAGGTATAGCCAGAGTAGCCGGTGTCTTTCCAGTGAAAGGCAGTGCGGACAAAGCACGTTTTGACGCAAAGCAACTTTGGATCCGTAGGATAAAAACCTCCCGAATGAATGCTTACAAACCGGGCACTCTACATTGTTTCCTCGGTAGAGAATCGGTGCCACTAATCGAAAGACGTAACTGAGTCTGATCAGAAGAGGCCGCGGTAGAGTATTTAATAGGAATCGAAACATTTTTTGGCGAAGGCCAAATGTATTTAAAAATGGAATAGGACCTGACTCAAGGCAAGCTGTATTCGTATATTTGAAAAAAAGAAAAAATGAAGAAATACTTTTTGTTACTGATTGTTTTGAGTGCCACGACTTTGGTTCAAGGCCAAAAGGTTAAGATGACTAAAGATGCCAAGAAAAAATACATGAGTAAAGAAGTCAAGGAGAAACAAGAGGCAGAGGAAAATAAAATTGCTGTTTACGCCATCCTCAGAAGTGAGTCAGAGCCAAACAGCGATTTCTTATCATTAAAACTGGACGAAAGCACTCGTGAATTAGCAACGAAAGCAGCTACGATGAAATTTCCTGAATTGGAAAAATTAACCAGAGCAAAGTTTTCAGCAAAATCTGAGGTCGACTTACTAAACTACCTGTCGGAAGGCGGATGGGAAATTGTAACTATCACAAATGAGCGTGACAAAAAAATAATCAAACGAAAATACTATCTAAAAAAGATGGTTTCAATATAAACGGGTTGTATGTCAAAAGGACCCGCTGACAGGCGCTTGTCGCTTCTTTTTTATATTCTCACTGCCTACATTCTTTTGCAGTTCACATGGTGGGCCTATCTCCTCATAGATCTGAACAAACTGTATTATGCTTCCAAAGGTCCTGATACCGTCAATCTGAAAGTCTGGATGGTTTTGGGAGAAGGAGCTGTTTTTTTGACCTTTTTATTGGGCGGTATCTATATCATGTCGCGAACGATCCGCAAAGAAATAACCTTGGTGAGGCAACAGCGCAATTTTCTTTTGTCCATCACTCATGAATTGAAAACACCTTTGGCCGCCATTAAGTTGGGCATCCAAACGTTGCAAAAGAGAAAAGATTTAAGCTCGGAGCAGCGCGAGCCCCTTGAAAGAACAGCCCTAACCAATACGGAAAGGCTGCACAGCCTGATAGACAATGTGCTACTTGCCACACGAATTGAAAGCGGACAGCACCCCCTCCACAAGAATCCGACGAACCTCTCTGAAATAACGGAAAACATCTGTCGGGAAACAGAGATTGCGTTGGGGAGGACAGGTATGATAGAACGCAATATCACTGCACAAATCAAGATAAACATCGACGGGAATGCTTGGGAGTCCATTTTGGTAAACCTCGTCGAGAATGCCTTTAAGTATAGCGATGGAGAATCCATAGAGGTGAAACTTTTGAAAGAAGCTAATCAAGCCGTTCTTTACGTGACCGATAAGGGCAGCGGTATACCGGAAACAGAGAGAAAGAAAGTTTTTGACAAATTTTACCGCATGGGAAACGAAGAAACCCGCTCCAAAAAAGGAACGGGTCTCGGATTGTTTATCGTTAAAGAATTGGTATCACTTCACCATGGTAAAATTGCCATCGGAGAAAATCCTGCGGGCGGGGCATCCTTCAAGGTATCGCTGCCGTTAAACTAAAGGCTTACTCGCTTCCGCCAACTACTTCGAGGTTTCCTTGGGTAACGCATTCTCCACTATCAATATTCACGATATAGAAGTACGTCCCGTCATTGAATCCGTCGGCAGAAAAACCTTGAGAAGTCGTTGCCTCTCCGGTACCTGCATCATAGCTGTTATTCTCGTAAATCAGCTTTCCCCAACGGTCGTAAATTAACATGCTGGCGTCTTCAAATGCATCTATTCCCGGGATTACGAAAACTTCATTTTGACCGTCTCCATTAGGAGTGATAATATTGGGAAGGGGATCCAAATTGATATAAGGTATGCTGACTTCGTAGGTATCAAGACCTGTAAACTGAAGCTCAGTTCCACCACCCTCGGTTACAATGATCATGTCTTGTCCCAATCTGTTGCAGCGATCGCGAACCAAGACGGTAAATGTATTAAACCCACTCCCGGCATCGATATAAGTCGTTCGTGTATCAGGTGTAAAACCTGAAGTGAAAGTTGATTCTCCCTCGGGAATCGCCCAATTGTAGGTCAGATCACCTGCGCCTCCTGTTGTTTCAGCCTCCAGCTCTACCGGGCCATCAGGACAATTATCTATCAAAGGACCAAAAGTAACGGCCAATGAATCGTAAATCGGATAATTAATGACTATCGAATCCATTACCGTAGTGCCGCAGGAATCAATCACCATAAAATCAACGTCCACCGTGGGTGTGAAAGTAATTGAAACGGTATTAATATCACTTACAGTAATGTTATCGAATCCGCCGTAAGTATTTCCGCGAGAATCAGTCCAAACATAGTTGTAAGGTGGATTTCCATTGAGAACGGTCCCTTCTAAATCTACGGGTTCGTTCGGACATGTAGGATCCGCAAAAGGATCTATGGAGGCCTCCAATGGAGGAGGTACGGAATTAGTAACCGTGACGGTATCATTCACGAAAACAAAATTGCATCTATCAGTCACTTCTACTATAAAGTCTTCTTCGTCTTCGGGTAAGCCAACCAAAATAGCATCACCATCTTCATCACCTCCCTGATCGAGCCAATCATAGGAATACGGTAGAATCCCCCCATCAGCGGTAACTTCTATTACGAGAGAATCAGTAGGGCAAACTACATCAACTGCATTTGTTGCTGTCGTAATCTGAGGAGGTGGAGCGATGGGGATTTCTAAAAAAGTTGTGTCTTCGACACCTGCACACGTTTCGTAGATGATCAGCAGCTCAAAAAATAAAGTGTCGGTAATTGAAGGGTTAATCGTTTGAATCGAGAAGGTGACCGTGTCCTCTCCATCAGGAAAGTTTTGTGGCAGATCTCCATCTACGATGTAGTCTACACCTTCAGTAGCGTCTCCTTGAAGAACAAATTCAATGGTACTAAATGTAGCCCCCGAAGGTCTGATCAATTCAATTTCAGGGCTCGTGCACCCAGCTACTACCAGCGAGTCGTAACCTTCCTGATCGACATCGCCACCTTCATTAAAAACGGGACTAAACTCTGCGAAAATTTCACCGAAAGCAGAAAAAGATCCGGCCTCGAGAAAAACATATGAATCCAATGCTGTATCAAGGGCATCTCCAATGGCTAATTTTATGTGGTACTCTTCTCCACATTGAACCGCCGCTTCCGCCTGAAATGTCATCGTCATCCCCGGAATTGTTATATCGCCGGCAGCAGCATTCTCATTATTGATAAAATACTGGCTGTCTTCAACCCAATTGGGGTTGGCATTTTCACAATTCTCAACTGTTCCCGCACCGGTTGGGGTTCCTCCATTCACAGTATTAATGGCCACAGCTACATCAGAATTTGGAATCAAGGCTATATTGGCGGCATTATTTAGATATGGTCCTGATATTCCGGGACCACTTAAGAAAAATCCAAAGGCGTCATTGAAGCCTGTGCAAGTAAAACCCGGATATTCATTGGAGGCAAAAACGTAATTAAATTTAACAGAGTCTGAACTCACAACAAAATCAAATTCAATAATGGCGGCATCGTTTATATTTTGACCTGAAATATCAACCAGATCGGGATCATCCTGAATGGGGTTTTCAGGAGCTCCTCCTCCGCCACCTTGAAGAACCCCGCCGGCACCGCCGCTGGCCATAATTATCCCTTCGGTAAAATCTACCACTTCACTATTGCCTTGAAACAATTGCACCGCCACGGTTATCAGATCCGCAGGTTCACCATTGAAAGTAATATTGGTTGCGTCAACCCCTTCCCCGAGAAGGTAGTCATTCACCAATTCTTCTACGGTCAACGTATCAATAACTTCTACTTGCGCAGATAGATCAACTATTAAAAGAGTAAAAACTGTCAGTAAGGATAACTTCAGGAATTTCATAAAATGATTTTAAGGCCTGTAAAACTAATCTTATCGAATCAAATGAACAACTCCTGTTATCGTCGTTGCATCATCTTCTGATTCTCCCTTGTATTCTATAAGGTAATTAAAGGTTGTAGTGCCAGGATAAAACTCTCCGTTTTTGTCGGCACCATTCCATTTAACATCGGGATCGTTCGAGTAAAACACCTCATCTCCCCAGCGATCGACAATCCACATTTCAAATTCGGTGATGTTTTCACCATAGACTCCAAACAAGTCATTAATTCCATCGCCATTTGGAGAGAAAGCAGAGGGAATAAAAATTTCCGTAGGTGGCTTAGTTGTGATGAAAGCCGTGTCTTGACACCCGGCCAAATCCGTAGCAGTGAGCATGACACGATAGATTTCGAGTCCGTCGAAGAAATGGCGCGGACTTTCTTCCGTGCTAAAATTGCCATCGCCAAAGTTCCATAAATAAGTTAAGCCCTCACCTCGAGAATAATTCTCAAAAGCCATCCCGTAGTATTCAATCTCTTCGAAATCGAAATCGGCTCTCACGTTACGAATCTCTACTGATATCAGCGAGTCTGCCCGCACGCCGCAAGTATCGGTAACACTCACAAAGTAATTGCGATCCGTTTCAGGGAGGACCACCAATGATGAGGAGGTTGAATCAGAAAATCCCTGCCATGTATATTCAAAGTTACCCGAGCCACCTACCACTTCGGCACGCAAAAAAGCTTTCGTTTCAGGACAGATGGAAGTATCGGGACTCAATTCAAAACTTATTTCGGGGTAATCAAACTCCACAATAGTGGTGTCTTTGAAAAAATTCTGGCATTGATCCTCCGCATGAACGGCAACCGTCTGCCCCATAGATGGATGGTACTCGAAATAAGAGAGCGGAGATGAATCTACGATGGTATCGCCGTCTACCGTCCATGTAAACCGAAGCCCGCCAATACCACCGTCAGCAATCACAGGAAGAAGAAACCCTTCCAAACATGTTTCGGCAACGTAACCTTGCGGCACAAAAGCTGTTACATCAGATGGCGGGAGTTCTACGAGAATGGTATCGGAAGCCGTGTCTCCGCAAACATCGCTTGCTACTACAGCTACCTCTGAGGTGCCTTCCACTAAATAGTTAAAAGGATTAGCATCTGTGATAAACTCTCCGTCGACATACCACTGATAAGTATAAGCACCAAAACCTCCTGAAGTAGTTTCCGGGGTTAGAGGCAGAACCACATCGCAGGTCTCGATAAAGACATCATCACCCAAATCCACGAATACGGGTGGATAAACCGGAACATCTACGTTGAATTCCGTAGAAAGCGGATCAACACCGCAGGTATCCGTCACCGTTAGAAAATAAGTTGTGGTAAAACCGGGGGAGACAGTGATGGTATCGGCCGACATGCCATTGCTCCAGTTATATCCGTACTCTCCATAACCGCCCGTCACCGTGGGGAAGAGTTCAATTTCGTCTGAACAATCCTGCAGAGCACCGTCAAAACCTGAGACTTCCATGGGGTCGGGTTCTCTGATATAAAATTGAAAACTCGATGTCAACACAGCCCCTGAACACTCAGAAGCAACATTGGTAATATTCACAATTACGGTTTCCTCACCTTCTTCCAATCCGTCAAAAGGAGAACTTAATGTAAAAAAAACGGTGTCAACTCCCAGAGGAAAAACGATACTATCAGGCAATTCCGGAACAAAATCCACTCCGTTGGTGGCAGTACCGGTAATTTCCAAGTAAGCGACTTCTTGTATTCCCGAACTCGCAATCGGTCTTACAAACTGCAAGTTTGCTACACCACATCCTTCATAGAGAGTGGAGTCATTGACACCTATAGGAATATCCAAGCTAACGTCTACTGCACTATTGGATGTGAAGGAGCCAGCTTCCAAAAACACAGCCGAATTAAGAGACTGGTCGCTGGCATCTCCTATAGCCAGTTTAATGTGATATTCTTCGCCACAAATCACTTCAGCATAGGCTGTCAGCGTAACCGTCATCCCATTGATTTGTATATCCCCCTCTAGCTCCGGACTATTGTTTACGAAATACTGACTGTCTTCTACCCAGTTCGGGTTCAAACTCTCGCAGTTGATGGCTTGTCCTCCTCCTGTTGGGACGCCGCCATTAACCGTATTCACACCTACGGGAACATCACTATCAGGAATAAGCGCAATGTTTATAGCATTATCCTCAAAAGGGCCGGTTAAACCCGGTCCACTTAAGAAAAAACCAAAAGCATCATTAAAACTGGAGCAAGTAAAACCCTCGTACTCAGTAGAAGAAAAAACATACCTGAACTCTAAAGAATCACCGTTCGGAACGAAATCGAATTCCAGTACGGCTGCGTCATTGATATTAAAACCTGAGATCTGTTCCAAATCAGGATCCGATTGACCAAAACCATCGATTGGATTGTCTCCAAATCCGTCAATTACTAAACCCGAGGCATCACAGGTAGCCAAAACAAGAGCCTCCGGAAATTCAACTAAAGCACTATTTCCTGAAAATCGCGCAGCCTGAATATTAATCTCATTAGCTGGCTGGCTATTAAAAGTAATGTTGGAGACGGAAACCCCATTACCGAGAAGGACGTTCTGAACCAGTTCTTCAACAGTCATGGTATTGTCCATTTCGATCTGAGCTTCAGAAGGTTTGACTAAGAACAAACAAAATATGAATGAGATATATCGGATAGATTTCAATAAGCTCATATAAGCAGTGGTCTTGTAGGTAGTAAACATCTATTAATCTTGACGATAATGGCCTGCCTTAGTTGCCCATCCCGAAACTAAACAAAATTAATGAATAGTACTCCTTGTCAACTTTATCAGGCAGTGGCTCATTTCTTATATTTGCCCTCCCTAGAAAAAATCGCATGGAAAAGACAAAAGATTACATCGACTCAAATAAAGATAAATTTCTCAACGAGCTGGTTGACCTGCTCAAAATCCCATCAGTGAGCACAGACGCTTCTTTCAAGCAAGACGTATTGAAAGCGGCGGAATACATTCGTGAAAAACTGGAATCTGCGGGAGCGGACAAAACCGAAGTCTGCGAAACGGGCGGATACCCCATTGTATATGGAGAAAAGATTATTGATCCATCATTGCCTACCGTTTTGGTTTACGGCCACTACGACGTTCAACCCGCCGATCCGCTTGAGCTCTGGGATTCACCACCTTTTGAGCCGGTAGTGAAAGACGGATTGGTAATCGCGCGAGGAGCAGCCGACGACAAAGGTCAGATGTACATGCACATTAAAGCATTCGAGTCCATGATGAATACCGACTCTTTGCCCTGCAATGTGAAATTCATGATTGAAGGTGAAGAGGAGATCGGGTCAGACAGCCTCGAGCCTTTTATGAAGGCAAACAAAGAAAAGCTGGCTGCCGATGTTGTTTTGGTTTCCGATACGGCCATGATTTCAAATGATGCACCTAGCATCACCGTTGGCCTGAGAGGCTTGAGCTATGTAGAAGTAGAGGTAACGGGACCAAATCGCGACCTCCACTCAGGCATTTATGGTGGAGGTGTAGCCAACCCCATCAATACCTTGGCCGCGATGATTGCTTCCTTGCAAGACGAAGATGGTCGCATTACCATTCCCGGGTTCTACGATGACGTTGAAGACTTGAACGAAGAAGATCGTAAGAAGCTGAATATGGCTCCCTTTGATTTGGGTGAATACAAAGCCGATTTGGAAATCAATGACGTGAAAGGCGAAAAAGGATACACGACTCTGGAGAGAACCAGCATCAGGCCTACGCTGGATGTCAACGGAATCTGGGGTGGCTACACGGCGCCCGGTGCCAAAACGGTTTTGCCGTCTAAGGCTTACGCCAAAATATCCATGCGTCTGGTTCCCAATCAATCTTCAGACGAGATCACCGAGCTTTTCAAAAAGCACTTTGAAAGTATAGCTCCCGATTATGTAAAAGTGAAGGTAACTCCTCATCACGGTGGAGAGCCCGCGGTAACGCCTACTGATTCAACTGCCTATCGCGCTGCAGAGATGGCCGTAGAAGAAGCCTTTGGTAAGAAGCCAATCCCAATGAGAGGTGGTGGCTCCATTCCGATCGTAACTTACTTCGAAAGAATTCTTGGCTTAAAAACCATTCTGATGGGATTCGGATTGGATTCCAATAAAATTCACTCCCCAAACGAAAACTATGGCCTCTTCAATTATTACAAAGGGATCGAAACCATTCCACTCTTTTTCAAAAATTTTGCAGATCTCTCCAAAAAGTAAGGAGCTTCTTTTCTTTTTGGCCATCGTTTTTTTGACCTCTTCTTGCACTTACGAGAATGTGGAAGTGGAAGACATTTCCGGTGTTACCATTCAAAAATTGGACAAGGACGGTATCAGCTTTACAGCCAATCTAAAAGTCACCAATCCTAATGGATACAAGATTCACATCACCTCCACCGATGCTGATTTGTTCTTGGAAGGAAGAATGGCGGGTAAGGCTAAGCTGGAGAAAAATATTGCTATTCCTGCCAATTTCAATGATGTGATTGAGGCCAAGATTCGAACGGATTTCGAAGGAGGAAGTCTCAAACTGATTCCCATCATTCTGGGAGCGGCGGTTAGCAAAAGTGTCAACCTACAAGCTAAAGGCACGGTGAAAGCGCGATCTTTCATCATTGGACAAAAATTTGATTTCGACTATACGCACGAAGCAAAATTTTAGCGGATGAGTTCACCTCGATACACCAATTCACTTGCCGAAGAAGACAGCTTGTACCTTCTTCAACACGCGCACAATCCGGTAAATTGGATGCCGTGGGGAGACGAGGCACGTCAAAAAGCCGCTGCAGAAAACAAGCTCATGCTGGTTTCCATCGGCTATTCGAGCTGCCACTGGTGTCATGTGATGGAACAAGAAAGCTTCGAAGACGAAGAAGTGGCCGAGCTGATGAACCGTCATTTTGTTTGCGTAAAGGTAGATCGGGAGGAGCGTCCTGACATCGATCAGATTTATATGGAGGCCGTCCAAATGATGACGGGGCAAGGAGGCTGGCCGCTGAACTGCTTCACCAACCCTGAGGGAAAGCCGGTTTACGGCGGCACCTATTTTCCTAAGCAGCAGTGGATTCAGGTATTAAATCAATTGGCAGCTCTTTGGAGCGACAATCCCGAAAAGGTAAACGAATATGGTGATAAGCTGACGCAGGGCATGAAGGTGAAAGGAGTCTTGGCTCCGTACGATCCCAAGTCGGAATGGCCGATCGACGCCTTGGAAGAAACGGTCGAAAAATGGAAAACCAGACTTGACAACGAACGCGGAGGACCCGATAAGGCGCCCAAGTTTCCGCTTCCGTCCAATTACTCTTTTCTCCTAAAATACGGCATCATTGCTGATGACGAAGCAATTCGTCAGCATGTCAAGCTCACTCTGAATCAAATGGCGATCGGCGGCATATACGATCAGGTGGGCGGTGGCTTTACACGTTACTCCACCGATGCTGATTGGAAAGTGCCGCATTTTGAAAAAATGCTTTACGATAACGCCCAGCTCTTGTCACTTTACAGCGAAGCCTACGGAGCCTTCGGTGATGCGGAATACCTTCACATTGCTACAGGCATCAAAAGTTGGCTGAAGCTCGAAATGCAAAATGGCAAGGGCGGCTACTTTTCAGCCATTGATGCGGACAGCGAAGGCGAAGAGGGTAAATTCTACGTCTGGGAAAATGATTTTTTGAAAGAAAAGTTTCCGAACTTCTCTACCTTCTATCAGACGGACCACCGAGCCTTGTGGGAAGGCAAAGTCATTCCCGTAAGGCGAGGAACGCTAAATGAATTGGCAAAAGCATCAGTAGCCGATGCAGACGAGGTGCGAAATGAATTGCAGAAGCTCAACGACGGCTTACTGCTTTCGCGAAATGAGCGAGAGCGACCCGGAACTGATGACAAGAGCCTCTGCTCGTGGAATGCTATGTTGATCACGGGTTTTGCCACATCCTATCTACATACCCAAAACGAAGACGACCTGACCGAGGCGAAAAAAATTCAGGCTTTTATCGAAACGGAGCTGATGGACGTCGCCACCTTGGACTTGAAGCATACGTGGAAAAAGGGCCGAGCAAAAATCGAGGGCTTCTTGGAAGATTTCGCCTTCTTGATTGAAGCATACCTATCGCTTTATGAAGTGACCTTCGAAGAGGCATACCTCGAACGAGCGAAGGAGTTGGCATTGAAAACACTCGATCTTTTTTACGATGATAAAACGGGCGTTTTCTTCTTTACGGCCCATCACCAAGAAGATTTAGTTTCGCGGCCGATGGAATTGAGCGATAACGTAATTCCCTCTTCCAATGCCGTAATGGCCGAAAATCTTATCAAACTCTCCTCCTACTTTCACCTCCCCCATTTTGAGGCAGTTGCCAAGAGATTGCTCAAAGCAGTGGAGAGCGGCATGAAAGAATACGGTGCAGGTTATTCGCATTGGGCCATGATTTGGCTGAGGCTGAGCTTAGGCACCCCTGAGCTTGTAGCAGCGGGAGAAGGTGCTTTTTCAGAAATAAAAAAATTAAACGAATACATTCCCATTGTCATTCGAGCGGCAGCCGAGAAAAAAAGTAGTTTGGAATTGCTGAAAGGCAGATTGAATACGGATGCTTTGCAGTTTTACATTTGCCAAAACCGCAGCTGCAAGCAACCGGTACAGTCTTTGGCGGAAGCCGAAACAGAAATCAAAAAAATTCTGACGAGAAATTGAGAAAACCCTTTTTACTACTCTTCCTTCTGGGAATGGTTGGCACGAGCTTCGGGCAGTTGGTCACATTGCCGGAAGGCAAAAGCTTCGAAGCACCGTCTAAATTTAATCCGGCCTTTATTGCGGCGAATAAGATCAAGGAAATTGAAATTAAAGAGGAACTAAAACCCGACGGCGAAAGAATAAAGCCGACGGGTAGACGAGTGGTTTATAAATTCAACGAGCAAGGCCGAACCGTATCCATTCAGGAGATTACCAAATCGAGAGATACCTTGCTCACCATATTCGAATACATAGACGGTCGATTGAGCTGTGAAGTGAAAAACGACGCGGCGGGCCTATTCAGCTATTGCTACACCTACGACGAAACCGGCAAACCCAATAGCCTGAAATATTCCCGACTGGGCAAAAGGGAGGGAAAGGCCACACAAATCAATACCGAGACCATCGAGCACAAGACATACGCCGGTCAATTGCACTCAACCATCTTCAATACCTCGGGAAGGCCCTACAAAAAAGAAATCCGCTATTTCGATGATCAGGGATACTTTTTAAAGTACGTATCCGACTTTGTAATGACCAGCCGCCGCGAGGAAGAAAGGTATAGCTACGACAGCCACGGCCTGCTTTCTGAGAAAGAGATCAAAACACCGAACGAAGAATACACCAAGCATTTTGAGTACGATGAAGTGGGAAATCTTTTGGCGGAAGAAGTGCACAAAGACGGCACAAAAGTTGAAAGACGAGAATACGTGTACCGAGGCGAAGACATGCTGCTGCAGGCAGAGCTCACCCGAGACGAAGTAAAACAAGCTATACGCATACAGAGCTACACCTACGAATTTCGGTAGGTCTATGGCGAAGTGTTATTTTTGCAACAAATCAGAATAGATATCATGAGAAAATCCATCATTATTTCAGCGCTACTGGCGCTTATTACCGTTACGTCCGTTAGGGCTGACGAGGGCATGTGGTTGCCCATGCTCATCGAGCGATTAAACCAAAGAGATCTCCAAAAAATGGGTTTGCAGCTTACCCCTGAAGAAATCTACAGCGTAAACAATGCCAGCCTTAAGGATGCCATCGTGAGCCTGGGCGGATTTTGTACGGGTGAAATCATTTCTCCGAACGGATTGATGCTTACCAACCACCACTGTGGCTACGATGCCATTCGCGAAAACAGCACGGTAGAGGACGACTACCTCACCGATGGTTTTTGGGCCAAGTCCTACGACGAAGAATTGGTGAACGAAGGGCTGTACGTTTCCTTTTTGGTAAGAATGGAAGATGTGACGGAAGAGATGCTGGCCGCTTTAGAAGGAGCTGAAACCGAAGAGGAGCGCGGAGCAATCATTGCCGAAAAGGCAAAAGAACTGACCGAGCAAGCTGAAGGAGATACCCATTACGACGCTCAAGTAAAAAGCTTCTATGCAGGAAATGAGTTTTACCTTTTCGTCTACGAGCGCTTTACGGATGTAAGGTTGGTAGGCGCGCCACCTTCAAGTGTGGGAAAATACGGTGGAGACACCGACAACTGGATGTGGCCACGCCACACGGGCGACTTCTCCATGTTTCGCGTATACAGCGGCCCCGATGGAAAGCCTGCTGATTACAGCCAAGACAATATTCCACTGGAGCCCAAGCATTTCTTACCCGTATCTATTGCGGGTGTGGAAGAAGGGGACTTTACCATGACGGCGGGTTATCCGGGTTCGACCGATCGCTACTTGACTTCCTACGGTATTCAGCAAGCGCTGGACTTGAAAAACCCCACCATAGTAGAAATCAGAGACGCCAAGCTGGCCGCTCTTCGTGAAGACATGAAGCAAGACGATGCGGTGCGTTTGATGTACGCATCAAAGTACGCTCAGATAGCCAACTACTGGAAGTACTTCATAGGCCAAACGGAACAACTCAAAGCCAACAATGTGAAGGAAGCCAAGGAGGAATTGGAAGCCGATTTTCAAAAATGGGCCGATTCTGATCCCGCGCGCAAAGCGAAATACGGAATGGCCTTGGAGATGATCGAGAAGGCTTACGAAATGACGGATAAGAATGTAGTCGGAGGAACCTATGTCTTGGAGGCAGGATTGCTCGGAGCCGATGTCAATCTATTTGCTTTCCGAATGGGTAGGCAACTGGAAGCTTACCTCGGCATGGAAGAAGGCGAAGAAAAAGAGCAAATGAAGGAGTCTTTGAAGGAGTATGCGAAGGAATTCTTTGAAGGCGCCAATATGCCCACGGACAAAAAGCTCTTTGCCGTAACGCACGAGCTTTACTCCAAGAACGTACCGATGGATCAACAGCCCGGCTACATGCAAGACTTGGACGGGAAGATGGATGGCAAATGGATGAAGTACGCCGATAAGGTGTATTCAAAAAGCATTTTTACCGATGAAGAAAGAATGATGGACTTCTTGGACGATCCTT
>JGI12048J13642_10014314_pt1 | contig 36657 bp, 31 predicted proteins | sample ElkSlonscriptome_16_FD_13642 | JGI IMG/M metagenome (IMG submission 13642)
TGCCATTCACTGCAGGACGCGTCTTGCACTGTCGACTCAGTCACACTCTGAATGTTACAGGATTAACGACGGGGTACACTAGTGTCCCCGCACACCCGGTCAGAGGTTCCTCAGGACTTTGAACAGCGTCTGCCAATCGACGGCCTTCCGCCTTCAGCAGCTATGGGTTAAAGCCCTTGAGAAAGGAGCCAGCGGGTGGCTGGCGTACAGTGCGGGCGCGCGTCGAGATTCCGGCTCTACGCTTCGCTTCGGCCGGAATGACGGGGATGGAAGGTTCGGGTTTGAGCGACGGCCTGCGGGCGGCCACTGGAGCGCAGACACCGCAGCGTACAAATCGGTACGTGAGGATGTCGAGCACCACCGGACATTGGTCGAGGTTGCCTCGGATTCTGGTTATGGAAAAAAGGCTTTCAGGGCGTAGCGAGCGGGGGCTGGCGGAGAACGCCGGAGCACAGGAACCGCAGTGTACGAGCGGGTACATGATGATTCCGAGCACCACCGGAGCCGTTTGACTGGGTTGTGCCCGATCATGGGAAAATCGCGTTGGAGCGTCACGAGCGGCGGCCTGCGGGTGGCCGCTGGAGCGCAGACACCGCAGCGTACAAGTCGGTACGTGAGGATGTCGAGCACCACCGGACGCCCGCAGGCAGTCGCGCAGTAGCTCCAACGCGATTTTCAGGCGTCGTCGGGGTGGGCGAGTTTGAATCCCATGCCCTGCACGGTATGCAGAAGCTTGGTCTCGAACGGCCGGTCGATACTCTTGCGCAGGTTGTACATATGACTGCGGAGCGTATCGGAATCCGGCAGCATGTCGCCCCAAAGCTCGTTTTCGATCTGCTCGCGACTGACCAGGCGCGGAGATTCGCGCATCAGAATTCGCAGAATCCGGATCGAAGTCGGCGAGAGGTTGAGCCGCTGAGTCTCTCTTTCGACACGCATGGTGCGAGGATCGAACACCAGGTCGCCGACCCGGATGGCGCCGTCGGAGACTTCGCCGCGGGCCCGGCGGAGCAGGGCGCTGATGCGTGCCGAGAGCTCCTCCATTTCGAACGGCTTGACCATGTAGTCATCGGCGCCGACATCGAAACCTTCCAGCTTGTCGTCCAGTTGATCGCGCGCGGTCAGCATCAGAATGGGGGTCGAATCGCCCCGATCCCGGAGCTTGCGGCAGACTTTCATGCCGTCGACCTTGGGCAGCATCAGGTCAAGGATGATCACATCGTAGAGATTGTCCTCGAGCAGATTCAGCGCGATGGAGCCGTCGGCGGCATAGTCCATTGCGTAACCGCAGCCTTCGAGGTAGGCCCCGACCGTTGCCGCGAGATCGTCGTGATCCTCGACCAGCAGGATGGTGGCATTTGCTACTTCTTCGTTCATGGTTTTCGCGTCCTGGTTGACGGGTGAATTCACATTTGTGAACCAAGTTTACGACCGCCGTGTCGATGAAATATCAACGCTTTCTCAATCTGCGGCCAGGGACTGACCCGCCGACCGATATCAGCGTTTCAGCCGTCGCTCTTCATCCGTAACCTTCATCCGTAACCTTCAATCGTCACCCTTCAATCGTCACCATCGCCGGCGGATGATCCGTTCGCCCAGCCAGCGAAGGCCTTCGGTGTCGCCGGGCAGTCGCTCCAGTGCTGACCAGGCCGACTCGATCAACTGGTCGGTATGGCGGCGGGAGGCTTCGACGCCGAACAGGGCCGGCCAGGTCGCCTTGTCGCGCGCTTCATCGGAACCCGCCGGCTTGCCGATTTCCTCGGTCGAGCCCTCGACGTCCAATAGGTCGTCGATGATCTGGAAGGCAAGACCAATCGCTTCGGCATACTCGCTCAAAGCCTGGTAATCCGGATCATTGGCGCCCCGTTCGGCCACCGGCATGACCACCGCGGCCCGGATCAGCGCCCCGGTCTTCTTGCGGAACATGCTTTCGAGGGCTTCGCGGGTCGGGGTTGTTGCCTCGAAGGCCAGATCCATGGCCTGTCCGCCCACCATTCCTGCGGAGCCGGCAGCGCACGCCAGCTCGACGATGGCCTCGGCGGATACGCCATTTTTCGCCATGCCTTCGAACGCCAGCGTCAGCAATGCGTCGCCGGCAAGAATCGCCGTCGCTTCGTCGAAGGCCTTGTGCAGCGTCGGTTTGCCGCGCCTGAGATCGTCGTCATCCATTGCCGGCAGATCGTCGTGGACCAGGGAGTAACAATGTACAAGCTCCACGGCGGCCGCCATCGCGTCAGCGCGGCTTGGCGGCAGACCGACGGCCTCGGCCGCTGCAAACGCCAGCAGGGGGCGTATGCGCTTGCCGCCGTTGAATACGCCGTACCGGAGCGCCGCGTGCAGCGCTTGCGGCTGTTCCGACGCTGCGGGCAGCCATCGATCCAGCGTTGTCTCGACTCGTTTGGTGCAGGCGCTTGCCCTGTCGCTGAAAGCCACTGCTGAATCCCCATCCGGCGTATAAACCGCATAAAACCATGATTGTAAGCGCTTGCCAAAGGCGGTGTCTTGTGGACAATGGCCGGCAAGAGCCAAACCGGCACCGGTCGAAAGGCTGGGACCGGTGCCCCGGTCAGTATCGGCAACGCTCATAATACAAGCCGTTCCGGGTGCTCTGCCGAGGTTGGCGCCCGGGCACACGGCAGGATGCATTGGAGCTGGCCGCGCGCGCCGGAATGGATCAAAATATAATCAGTGCGCAACGGGAGCCCGCAGGAGAAACTCATGAACGATGTTCATCAGGGGCGCGGATTGTCGAAACAGTCGTCGAAACAATTGTCGGGACAATCGTCGCAACAATCGTCTCAACAGGCGTCGCAGCAGACGACGGCGCCTCCGTTCCGGCAATCGGCAGCACAATCGACCGGATACGCGGCTCGGGAATCGTCGCCGCCAGCGCAACCAGAGGCTTCGCTGGCCTCGGCACTTGATTTTCAGGCCAGCATTCTCGAAGGCGTATCGCGCACGTTCGCACTCACCATTCCTTCGCTTCCGGGGGCGCTGCAGATTCCCGTTACCAATGCCTACCTGCTGTGCCGCATCGCAGACACCATCGAAGACGATGCCGGCCTGTCGCCGGAAGACAAACGCGTCGTCGGTCGCCAGTTCGTCGAGGTGATTCGGGGCGATCGACCGGCGGCCGGTTTCGGCGAGGCACTCGCACCGCGCCTGGCACCCGAGACTTTAACCGCGGAGCGCGACCTGGTCGAGCGCGTCGCCAAGGTGGTCGAGGTCACTCGGAGCTTCGGCAATGTGCAGCAGCAGGCGCTGGTTCGCTGCGTTTCGCTGATGAGCGACGGCATGCACCGGTTCCAGCAGCAAGTGAGTCTGCGCGGGCTGGACTCACAGCAGCGACTGGACGAATACTGCTATTTCGTCGCCGGTGTCGTCGGTGAAATGCTGACCGAGCTATTCTGCAACTACTCGTCGGCAATCGCCCGCCGGCGCGAGCGGCTCATGCAGCTGGCACCGTCTTTCGGTCAGGGCCTTCAGATGACGAATATCCTCAAGGACGTTCGCGACGATCGCGAGCGAGGCGTTTGCTGGCTTCCGCGTACCGTTTTCGGCCTTTCGCCTTCCGGCCAGGGCGACCTTGTTGCGCAACTGGACGACGAACGGCGCCGGGCCGGCATGGAACGGCTTGCGGTCGTGGCCCACGGCCATCTGAAGAATGCGTTGAGCTACACGCTGCTGATACCGCGGCGCTATCAGGGTATTCGCCGCTTCTGCCTCTGGGCGGTCGGGATGGCCGTCCCGACCCTCGATAATATCTACCGTAATCCGCTTTTCGAATCCGGCGACGAGGTCAAGATTTCACGCGCTGAAGTCCGCAGGATTGTCCGCAGGTACGGACTGTTTGCAAGCAGCGACGCGATACTGCGTGGGCTGTTTCGTCGCGACTCTCGCGGATTGCCGGAGTCCGATCCTGCCGTTGGAGACGGGCTTGGCGTGATTTCAAGGAATGCCTCAGCCCGGGCCGAAGCCGGGCAAGAAGAATATCGCGAGCAGGAATTGGAGGAATCTGTGAGCGCAAATTGATGCGCCCGGTCCGTTTCGGATGATGACGGACGCCGTTCGACGACTCGACCCGAGTACCGCACGATTCGCATACAAAATTCACGTACACGATTCAAATACAAGATTCAAATAAACGACGCGACACCAGATCGCGACATGATTCAACTACACAAGGGCGGCATGAATACCTTTACAGAATCACTTGCTTCAAACCACCCGGGAGCGGAAACCAAAGCCCCCGAACCTTCCGGCGAACCTGCCGTCGGTGCAGTCGACGACGCCGTCCGCCGCGGCATCCAGCGGCTGCTGGCCGATCAGCAGCCCGATGGCCACTGGATTTACGAACTCGAGGCCGACTGCACCATACCGGCCGAGTACATCTGCTATCTCCACTACATGGACGAACGGGATCCGGCGCTGGAAGCGCGGATTGCGGAGTTTCTTCTCGTCAGCCAGGCCGACGACGGGTCATGGCCGCTGTTTCACGGTGGCGAGGGTGATCTGTCGTGCACCGTCAAGGCCTATTTCGCGCTAAAGCTCAGCGGTCGGAAAGAAGACGACGCGCCGATGCAGCGCGCGCGCCGCTGGATTCTCGACAACGGCGGGGCCGAACGAACCAATGTGTTCACGCGGATTCTGCTGGCCTGGTTCGAACAGGTGCCCTGGCGGGCGGTGCCGTATATCCCGGCCGAGATCATGCTGTTGCCGCGCCGCTTCCTGTTTTCGCTGGATCGGATTTCATACTGGTCGAGGACAGTCATGGTGCCGTTGTTCATCCTCTATTCGCTGCGGGCGCGGGCGGCGAATCCCACGGGTGTCGGCATCCGGGAGTGCTTCGTCGACGCGCCCGAGTCGGTGCGTAAATGGTTCGAGGTGCGTTCACCGCTCAATCGCATGTTTCTATGGGCCGAGGCGCTGGGTCGGCGGACCGAGTGGATGATTCCACGGCGTCTTCACCGGCATTCGCTCAAGCGCGCCGAGGGTTGGTTCATCGAGCGCCTGAACGGGCTGGACGGTCTGGGCGCGATTTTTCCGGCCATGGTCAATGCATCGATAGCGCTGAAGGAACTCGGCTATCCCGACGACCACCCGCTGCGGATTCAGACGCGCGACGCGCTCCGGTCGCTTATCGTCGACGATCGAGAAAGAACCTACGTTCAGCCATGTGTTTCTCCTGTGTGGGATACCGGCCTGGCGGTGTTGGCGCTCGATGCCGCGGACGAGCCGAACGCCGCCAAGGCGGCGGGGCGCGGGCTCGACTGGCTTGTCGAACGCCAGATTACCGATGCGCCGGGCGACTGGCGTCGTGCCCGACCGAAACTGGCCGGCGGCGGCTGGGCGTTTCAATACAGAAACGATTACTACCCGGACCTGGACGACACCGCCATGGTCGGCTGGGCGATGCACGCGCACGACCCGGAGCGATACCGGGCGGTGGTCGACCGAGCGGCCGTCTGGCTGGCCGGCATGCAGAGCAGTAACGGTGGTTTCGGCGCGTTCGACATCGACAACAGTTCCGAATACCTCAATCAGATTCCGTTTGCCGATCACGGCGCGTTGCTCGACCCACCCACGGCCGACGTTTCTGCGCGCTGCCTGACCCTGTTTGCGATACTCGACGATCCGAAGCACGAGCCTGTTCGAGCACGCGTTCGGGAATACCTGCTGGCCGAGCAGGAATCCGACGGCTCCTGGTTCGGACGCTGGGGGACCAACTACATCTACGGCACCTGGTCGGCACTGGTCGCGCTCGGCGTCGATGGGCTGGAGCGCAATCAAGAGGCCATTGAACGCGCAGTGGCCTGGCTGGAAGCCCGGCAGAACGAAGACGGCGGCTGGGGCGAGGGCAACGAGACCTATCACGACCCGGGACTGTCGGGCACCGGAAGCTGTTCGCGCGCGTTCCAGACCGGATGGGCGCTGCTGGGCCTGGTGGCCGCCGGACGCGGTGACAGCACCGCCGTCCATCGCGGCGCCGAATACCTGGCAAGCACTCAGTCCGATCGCGGTGACTGGCCGGATCCGTGGTTCACGGCACCGGGCTTTCCGCGTGTTTTCTATCTGAAGTACCACGGCTATTCACGCTACTTTCCGCTCTGGGCGCTCGCCACGGCACGACAATCGTGGCAGCGGACCTGACCGGTCCGGTCGCCGTCGTCGCCGCGCTGAACTGGGAAAGCGATGTTTTTTCCTCGTGCCCGCTCGGCGAATTGCCGTTGCTGTTCGAAACGACCGGGCCGGGTCCTGCCGCTGCGGCGGCCGGGGCGGAGCGCGCGGTCGCGCGCGGCGCCGCATGCCTTGTCAGTTGGGGCACGGCAGGAGCACTGCGGCAGGGAGAACCCGGCAATATCGTGCTGCCCGACCGGTTGCTGGATGACGCCCGGCGAGCTTTTTCTATCGAGATGAAGCTTGTCGAGGCGCTGGCGCGGGCCTTCGAGCCGGTTGGTCCGATACTTCGCGGAACGCTTGCGAGCACGTCGTCGCCGGTGACCTCGGTGGCGGACAAGCGCGCTCTGGCAAACGCCACCGATGCGATCGCAGTCGACATGGAGAGCGTCGCGATTGCAGATGTCGCTGCCAGAGCGGGGCTGCCGCTGGTGGTCGTGCGAGTCATCGTCGATCGGGCTGATCGAAGCGTTCCGGCCGCGGCGATTGCGGGCATGGACGGGCCGCGGACGCGGCCTGGGCGCGTCCTTGCTGGATTGCTGGTATCTCCCGGAGATACCGGCGCCGTGATCGCGCTGGGCCGGGCGGCTCGCCGGGCACGACAAACCCTTCGGGCCTGTGCGCCTATCCTGGCCTCGATCATCAAAACGCAGACGGACTGAACCTGCAATCATTTCGAGCCATCATGCTGAAGAAAATCGGAACGATGAATCTTGGCGGAACCTTATGACTACCGAATCCATACCTGGCCGGGCCGACGCCGTCGCGTTTGCGAATTTCGCCCTGATCAAGTACTGGGGAAAACGCGACGCGGCGCTGAACCTGCCGGACGTGGGGTCGATCTCGATAACGCTGGATTCGCTGTGGACGCGGACTCGCGTTGCTCTGGATCCGGCGCTGGAGCAGGATCAATTCGAACTCGACGGCAAGCGTGACGCGCCCGGTTCCGGCCGAGTCGCAGCGCTGCTGGAAAAAATGCGCGAAATCGGTGGAAGCCGGGTCCGGGCGCAGGTATCGAGCCGCAACAATTTTCCAACCGGCGCCGGCCTGGCGTCTTCAGCGTCGGGTTTCGCCGCCCTGGTGACCGCAGCCGATCGGGCCTACGAACTCGGCCTGACGCCGGCCCGACGCTCCGAGCTGGCGCGGATCGGGTCGGGGTCGGCTGCGCGCTCGATCTTCGGCGGTTATGTGGAGATGCATCGGGGCCGCTTGCCGGACGGCAGTGACAGCGTCGCCGAGCCCCTTTTGGCTTCGGCGGACTGGCCGCTGGAGGTCGTTATCGCGGTCAGTGACCGCGGGCGAAAATCGGTCGGCTCTACCGAAGGCATGCAGCGAACGGCTCACACTTCGCCGTTCTATGCGGCCTGGGTGTCGAACCAGCCCGAGGACCTTGCCGTGGCCCGAGCCGCCATCACGGCGCGTGATTTCGATGCGTTGGCCGATATTTCCGAGTCCAGCGCATTGGCCATGCACGGCCTGGCGATGTCGGCACGTCCGGGACTGCTCTATTTCAATGCAACCACAATGGAGTGCCTGCACCGGGTCCGGCAGTTGCGGGCCGGTGGTGTGCCGGTGTTCTTCACCGTCGATGCCGGGCCCCAGGTCAAGGCCATATGCGCGCCTGAGGCGGCCGGGAAGGTGGCCGCCGCGCTCGACGAAGTGGCCGGCGTTACGCAGATTCTGCGCGCAGGCCTGGGCAGTGGCGCAGCCTGCGTGGAAGACGGCCCGCAGGCACCTGCGTGAAGCCCGGCGTGATGCCCGGCATGATTCCGATCCGGGCTTCGGCACCGGGCAAGCTGTTACTGATCGGCGAATACGCAGTACTCGATGGCGCGCCGGCGCTGGTGATGGCCGTGGACCGGCGCGTCCTGGTTCGGATCGACCCGGCCGGAGACCGTCCGGGTCGTCTGAACGCCCCGCAGCTCGGCATTCGAGAGGCCCCGATGCGTATCCGGGGCGAGCGGCTGCACTGCGACGGATTTAACGCCGCTGCGCTGGGCCTGACGAGCAGGCTTGTTCCGGCCGTTCTGCAAACCCTTGGACGCGCGCCGGAAGCGATCGAGACGGTCGATATCGAAATCGATTCGGGCGCGTTATTCGAATCCGACGGTGGGCGCCCGGTGAAACTCGGCCTGGGTTCCAGCGCAGCCGTTTGTGCCTCGATTGCGGTCGCGCTAAGCGAATGGTTCGGGGATTCCGGTACTGGGTCCGGTCCTGTGTCGGATAGTGGGTCTGACGGTGCATCCGATACCACGTCCGATACCACGTACGATCGAACGTTCGAAAGTGCAACGGCGGCCCTCGATCGGCTGGAGCGCTGGCTGCCGGTATATCGGCGGGCGCTCGGTTCGCGCGCCAGCGGGGCGGACCTGGCTGCCGCAATGCTCGGCGGATTCAGCCGGTTCCGGTCGACCGGGGCGGTAATCGATTGCCGGCCGCTCGACTGGCCCGACGGACTCTACTGGCGGGCGGTGTGGACGGGCCAGGCCGCGCAGACCACCGATTTCGTCGGGGCCTACGACGCCTGGAAGCAAAACAATCCCGACGCGGCCGCCGGTTTTCATGCGCGTTTGAGCGAGATTGCATTGAGTGCCTCGGCAAATGCCGGCAACGGCGCGGTCCTGTTCGAAGCCAGCCGCGATTATGCGCAAGCCATGACGGCGTTGGGTGAGGCCGCCGGCATCGACATCGTGACGGCCGCGCATCGGCGGCTGGCTGAATTCGGTGGGCGCTGCGGGGTGATCTACAAGAGCTGCGGCGCCGGCGGCGGCGACCTCGGCATTGCGCTGGCCCTCGACCCGGCCGCGCTTCGCGAATTCGAGGCCGGAATCTCAGATTGCGGCGGTGTTCCGTTAAACTTGTCTATATCGGGCTCAGGCGCGGAAGTTATGTTGCCGCGGGTGCCGGAATCGGGCGAAGGCAACCAATAAGGAATCAGCGTGGCACGAATTCCAGAGTTCTATAAGCTGTCGGTCTCGCAACGGGTTCGCGAAGTGCGCAAAAAGGGCCTGCTTTCGAACCAGGACTATCAGGCACTGGTCAGCGGCGACCATACGCTGTCGATTCAATCGGCCGACAAGATGATCGAAAACGTCATCGGCGTCATGGGCCTGCCGGTAGGGCTGGGACTCAACTTCCTGATCAACGAAAAGGAATACGCGGTTCCGCTGGTCGTCGAGGAACCCTCGATCGTCGCGGCGCTGAGTTCGGCGGCCAAGATCGCGCGCGCCGGCGGCGGGTTTCGCGTCGAGAGCAGCGACCCAATCCTGATAGGCCAGGTTCAGATCGTGGATGTGCCGCATCCGCAGCGGGCCAAGGCCGCGCTGCTGCAGCGCAAGAGCGAAATCCTGAATCTGGCCAACAGCCTGCACCCCAACATGGTGGCGCGCGGCGGCGGCGCCAAGGATCTCGAGGTCCTGATTCATCCGTCCTCGGGGCAGGGCGGCGACATGGTCGTGGCCCATCTATTGGTGGACACCTGCGACGCCATGGGGGCCAACCTGGTCAATACCATGTGCGAAGGCGTTGCATCGCTGGTCGAAAACATCGCCGAAGGCAAGGTCTTTCTTCGAATTCTTTCGAATCTGACCGACCGGGCCATGGTCAAGGCTCGGGTTTCCATCCCGCTGGATGCGCTTGCCGGACGCGGATTCGACGGCGAGCAGGTGCGAGACGGCATCATTCTGGCAAACGAATTCGCCTCTATCGATCCCTATCGTGCGGCCACGCACAACAAGGGCATCATGAACGGCATCGATGCCGTGGCGCTGGCCACAGGCAACGACTGGCGCGCCATCGAGGCCGGCGCACACGCGTGGGCCGCGCGCGGATCGCACTATGCTTCCCTCACACAGTGGACCCGCGGCGAAGACGGCTCGCTGGTCGGTCAGCTGGAGATTCCGCTCAAGGTCGGCATTGTCGGCGGCCCGCTGCAGTCCAATCCCACCGTCGGCATGAATCTGAGGCTGCTGGGCGTAGGATCGGCCCGGGAACTGGCCGAGGTGATGGGCGCGGTGGGGCTGGCGCAGAACTTCTCGGCCATTCGCGCCCTGGTCACGGAAGGCATCCAGCAGGGTCACATGACGCTGCACGCCAGGAGCGTTGTGGCTGCGGCCGGCGCGACGCCCGAGATTTTCGAGACCATCGTCGACCGGTTGATCGAGTCCGGCGAGATCAAGGTCTGGAAAGCGCGTGAACTGATTGAAAGGGTCGCCCAGCCGCGGGTGGAAGACAACGAGGCCTCGCCTCAACAGGCTGACGGCCTGGCCGAGGAACGCAACGTTTCCGGTGGGCACGGCAAGATCATTCTTCTCGGTGAGCACGCCGTTGTTTACGGGCGGCACGCAATCGCCACGCCGGTGCCCCTGGCCATCCAGGCCCGCGTACAGCGCGGCGGCGACGGGGTCGAGCTCATCATCCCGCGCTGGGGCGTCGAACAGCGGTTGCACAGATCTGCGGAAAAGCAGCATTCGTTCGAAAAGTCGCTGGCGCTCATTTTCAGGACGCTCGGGCTGGAGCGAGAAAGCATGCGGGTGGAAATCTTCCCCAACGTGCCGCGCGCGATGGGATTGGGCGGGTCGGCGGCAATAGCGGTGGCCACGATCCGCGCACTGGATCGCTGCTTCGAACTCGGGCTGGACGACGAGCGCGTCAACGAACTTGCCTTCGAGTGCGAAAAGATCGCGCACGGAACGCCGTCGGGCATCGACAACACGCTGTCGGTTTACGGCCAGACCATGCTTTTCAGGTCCGGCGAGTCGCCGCTGCGCAAGGTGATCGAGATCGACCGGGCGGTTCAACTGGTGGTGGGCATAAGCGGCATCGAGAGCCTGACCGCGGCCACCGTTGCGCGCGTCAGGAAGGCTCGTGAAGCGCACCCCGAGCTGTATGACAAGATCTTCGATCAGATCGATTCTCTGGTGCTGGAGGGCATGGATGCGCTGGTGGAGCACCGGCTCGAAACATTGGGCGAATTGATGAACGTCTGCCAGGGCTTGCTCAACGCCATGCAGGTATCGAGTTGGGAACTCGAGGAAATGATTCAGATTGCGCGCCGCCACGGCGCGCTCGGCGCCAAGCTCACAGGCGGCGGAGGCGGTGGATCGATCATCGCGCTCTGTCCGTCCGAGCCCGGCGCGGCCGACAAGATCGAAGCGGGCTTGCGTGAGGCCGGCTACCAGGCCATGCAGGTAACCGTAGGCGGGAAAGTCGAGCATGGATAAGGCCGCGCGCGAAAAGGTTTCATTCGACGATGAGCCGCTGATACTGGTCGACGAAGACGACAACGAGATCGGCCACAAGTCCAAGGTCGAGTGTCACCAGGGACATGGCACGCTGCACCGGGCCTTTTCGATTTTCCTGTTCGACGACCGGGGCCGGGTTCTGCTGCAGCAACGCGCAGCCGGCAAGCCGCTCTGGCCGCTTTACTGGTCCAACAGCTGCTGCTCGCATCCGAGGCGCGGCGAGTCGATGCAGCAGGCATTGCACCGCCGGCTGCATGAGGAACTGGGGCTGGACGCCGAACTCGAGTTTGTCTATAAATTCAGCTACCAGGCGGACTTCGGCAATGTGGGCGCCGAGAACGAGCTCTGTCACGTCTATATCGGCGCTTTGACCGGCGGCGAGGTCAGGGTCCACCCGGATGAGATCGCGGACTGGCGCTGGGTGCCCATGAATGAGGTGAGCCGTGAGCTCGAACAAGAGCCGGATAATTACACGCCCTGGTTCAAGCTCGAATGGAAAGCCTTGATGGGCCGGTGGCACGATCGCATAGAATCACTGTCGGAACGCGCGACCGATGCCTGAGACAGCGCCGCGCGATGCCGGCTTTGCAGGCGCCTGCGTGAAATGCTTTCGGAACGTATCGTGTCCGATGAGTCAACGATGTGCCGCCGCAGCCGAAGGCGTCAATGAATCAAACAACAGCAATTTGGAGAAACCATGGCAATTCCGATGATCCAGCAGTACCGGGTCGCCAAGTACCTGATGCAGAAGAAGCTATCAGGACAGAAGCGTTTTCCGCTGGTCTTGATGCTGGAACCGCTTTTCCAGTGCAATCTTGCCTGTGCCGGTTGCGGCAAGATCGACTACCCGAAAGACATCCTGCAAAAGCGGATGTCGGTGGCTGATGCACTGAAGGCCGTGGACGAGTGCGGCGCGCCGATGGTGTCCATTCCCGGGGGTGAACCGCTGATTCACAAGGAGATGCCCGAAATGGTCCGCGGCATCATCGAACGCAAGAAGTTCGTTTACCTGTGCACAAACGCAATCCTGATGAAAAAGAAGATGGATGAATACGAGCCGTCGCCTTATTTCACCTGGTCGGTGCACCTGGACGGGCTCAAGGACCGCCACGACGATTCGGTCTGCCAGGACGGCGTGTTCGACAAGGCCGTGGATGCGATCAAGACCGCCCTCGATCGCGGTTTTCGAGTGACCACAAACTGCACGCTGTTCGACGGCGAGGTGCCCGAGCATGTGGCCGATTTCTTCGACTACGCCACCGAACTCGGCGTCGAGGGCATCACGGTCTCGCCTGGTTTTACCTACGAGCGCGCGCCGCGTCAGGATGTCTTTCTCGGACGCAACAAATCCAAGAAGCTGATGCGTGACATATTCCGCGCCGGCAAGCAGCGCAAGTCCAAGTGGCCGATGAACCATTCGTCGCTGTACCTCGATTTCATCACCGGAAACCAGACCTATCAGTGCACGCCGTGGTCGAATCCGACCTACAACATCTTCGGCTGGCAGAAGCCGTGCTATCTGCTGGTCGACGAGGGTTATGCGTCAAGTTTCGAGGCGCTGATGGAAGAAACGCCCTGGGACGAGTACGGCGTCGGCCGCAATCCCAAGTGCGACAACTGCATGGCGCACTGCGGCTACGAGGGTACGGCAGTGGTGGATACGTTCAACCATCCGGTCAAGGCGCTTGGCGCATGGGTTCGAGGGCCAAAGACCGATGGTGAATTCGCGCCGGATCTTCCGACCTTCGAGCAGGCCCAGCGCGACCAGCGGATCCCGCTGCAGGTGGTTCAGGACTGAATCCCGTGACCGGCTTCGCGCTGGTCGCGGTCTCCCTGTGGCTGATCACGCTGCTGCTGCCATGGCGTCCGTGGAGTACCCGTGAGCGAATAGAACCGGTCGATTCTTCAGATCACATCGAGCGCGGGGCGGCCGGTTCTGTAAGCGTTCTGATACCGGCGCGCAACGAGGCCGCAACGCTGGGCCAGACGCTGGACGCGGTCGCGAAACAGGCCGGGGTTGTCGACGTGGTGGTCGTCGACGACCGGTCAGAAGACGAAACAGCTGCGATTGTCGCAACCTTTGTCGAAACGAATGTAGCAACGCCTGTCGCAACAAGCGCGCGCGGGATGCCGGGCGTCCGGGTCATCAAGGGTCGGCCGACGCCGCCGGGATGGACCGGAAAGCTCTGGGCCCAGCAGCAGGGCCTGGAAGCGATCGATTCGCCGCTGGTGCTGCTGATCGACGCGGATATTCGGCTTGCGCCGGGCATGCTCGATGCGCTGGTGGACAAGCTCGAACACGAGCGGCTGGACCAGGTCTCGGTCATGGCCAGTCTGCCGGCATCGAGCTGGCCGGAAAAGCTGATGCTGCCGGCCTTCGTGTATTTCTTCAAGCAGTTGTATCCATTCGCCTGGGTCAACCGGACCGATCGCCCGTTCTCGGCGGCCGCCGGGGGCTGTGTACTGGTGCGCCGGGAAATTCTGCGCAAGGCCGGGGCATTTTCGGCCTGGAAAGGCGCTCTGATCGACGATTGCGAGCTGGCTTGTCGAGTTCGCAACGCCGGCGGCCGGATCTGGTTGGGGCTGAGCCGCGGCGTCGAAAGCATGCGACGCCATCCCGATCTGCCCTCCATTCTCGAGACCGTTCGCAGAACCGCATACACCCAGCTGCGGTATTCGCGGCTGCTGTTGTTGGCCGTTGTCGCCATGATGCTTGTCGCCTTTGCGATTCCACCGTTCGCGACAGTGCTGGGCTTGCTGACACGCGATCCGGTTCTGGCCGGATCTGGCCTGGCCGGCTGGCTGTTGATGGCGCTGTCGTTCCTGCCCCAGGTGCGCTTCAGCGGACTCACTGCGCTTTGGGCGCTGGCGCTTCCGTTATCGGCCATGCTTTTTCTTGTCGCCACCATGGACTCGGCGATACGCCACCACTACGGCCGCGGCGCCGGCTGGAAGGGTCGCCACTACCAGCGGTAAGTACCAAGGAACCTAACCATCCCGTTCATTTTGCAATGGCGGGTCCGGTTACGACGCCGGAGGCTTCGCGAGAGATTGTTCCGGGATTCGTTCGTCAAGCCCGCTTGAGCGTGAGCTCGATCGGCGTGGGCTTCAGGCCGACGTCTTCGCGCAGGATGCGATGATCCCCGGGTCCCAGCTCTTCGTACTGTCCCGGTCTGAGCTTGGCCGGAAGGAACACGGGACCGAAGCGCACGCGCTTGAGGCGCGCGACCTGGGCGCCGACCGCCTCCCACAGGCGCCTGACTTCACGGTTTCTCCCTTCCATGATCGTGACCGTGTACCAGGTATGGCCCGTCGTGCGCTCGTCGGCGGTGTGTTCGCCGATGACCAGGTCGGAAAAGGCGGCGACCCCGTCTTCCAGCTCGACCCCGCGTAACAGGCGCTGAAGATCGGAGTCGGAGACTTCGCCGCGAATCCGGCACAGGTATTCCCGATCGACCTGGCCGGCCGGGTGCATCATGCGGTTAGCCAATTCGCCGTCAGTGGTCAAAACCAATAGTCCGGCAGTGTTGATATCGAGGCGCCCGATCGCGACCCAGCGGCCGTCGCGCACCGATGGCAGGTTGTCGAATACCGTGCGGCGGCCTTCGGGGTCGCTGCGTGTGGTCAGTTCGCCTTCGGGCTTGTGGTATATCAGGCTCTTGTGGGTTTTGCGTTCGCCGACAACCTGGTAGTTCGAGCCGTCGAATTGGATCCGGTCGTCGACCGCAGCGCGCATGCCAAGCGTCGCGACCTTGCCGTTGACCTTGATTCGTCCGGCCTCGATGTGGCTCTCGATCTTCCGCCGCGCACCGAGCCCGGCCCGCGACATTACTTTCTGCAGGCGTTCGGCCCCGGCGTCGGGCGCCGCGGCGCGTGCTTCAGCCCGTGCCCCGGCTTGACTGCGGCCGCTGTTTCTCCCCTTCGGACTCGTCTGGCCGCTCCGGCTCTGACGTTTCTTGCGTTTCGGGTCTTTCCTCGTCGAGCGGCTCGCCTTCGCTGTTCCTGCCGGTTTCTCCGTCGGGCCGCCCCGGGTCGGCGCTGTCGTCCCGGTCGTCGTTCGAGTTTTCTTCCGGGTCGTGTTTCGCCGAGTGTTCGACATCGTTTCGCTCCGCTTGCTCTGAGTCTGGTTGTGCATCTTGCTGCGCGTCTTCAGGCCGGCCGTCGTTGGCCGCCTGTGCGTGTTCGGGATGGGTGAGCTGCAGTTCCGGCTCGATGTTTTCCAGGTCGCGGATCTCGGCCAGGGTGGGCAGGTCGTCAAGGCCCTTGAGTCCGAAGTAATCGAGAAAGTCCCTGGTCGTGCCGAGAAGTTCGGGCCTGCCCGGCATGTCGCGATGGCCTACGACCTTGATCCAATCGCGCTCCTGGAGCGTTTTCAGGATATTGGCGCTGAGGGAAACACCGCGTATTTGCTCGATCTCGCTTCTGGTGATCGGTTGGCGATAGGCAATGATGGCGAGCGTTTCGAGCAGCGCCCGAGAGTAGCGGGGCGGCTTCTCCGCCCACAGGCGAGAAATGACCGGCATCAGTGGTTGCCTGATCTGCAGCCGGTAGCCGCCGGCGACTTCCAGCAGTTCGACAGCGCGGCCGCTCAGTTCGGCATCAAGCAGCGCGAGGGCCTCCCTGATTGCGCCGTGGCCGGGCTGTTCATCCTCGTCGAACAGGCTGTTGAGCTGAGTCAGCGTCAGCGGCTGTCCGGCCGCAAGCAGGGCCCCTTCCAGCCAGATCTTGAGTTTTTCCGCGTCCATCAATTCACGTGCCTTGTCATTGGAGGGGCAAATAGTGATTGCACAGTTATTGTTTTTCCTCTGCTATTGGGCTGTAGCCGGCTCGGCACCGGGAGCGCGCAGATAGATGCTGCCGAAAAGCTCCTGCTGGACCAGGTCCACCAGGTGTTCGCGAAGCAGCTCCAGCAGCGCCAGGAATGTCACCACAACGCCGATTCGGCCTTCTTCGAGGTCGAACAATTGCTCGAACTGGATGAATTCGCTGCTCTTGAGCGACTGGACGATGCGGCTCATGCGTTCACGAACGCTCAGCGGCTCGCTCTGGATATGGTGCTGGGCAAATAGTTCGGCGCGCGTCATCACGTCCTTGAGCGCGAGCAGAATCTCGCGCAGGTCAACCTCGGGCGGCAGCTGCACCTGGCGGTGCTCGGCAATCCCGGCATTGGCGACGACGATATCGCGCTCCATTCTCGGCAATTCGTCGAGATCTTCCGCAGCCTGCTTGAATCGCTCGTACTCCTGCAGTCTGCGGATGAGTTCGGCCCGCGGGTCGCCTTCCTCGTCCTGTTCGGGCTCCGGCCTGGGTAACAGCATCCGCGATTTGATCTCGGCCAGAATCGCAGCCATGACCAGATATTCAGCGGCCAGCTCGAGACGCAGCCCATGCATCATTTCGATGTAGCCGATGTACTGCCGCGTGATTTCGGCGATCGGTATATCGAGAATTTCGAGGTTTTGCCGACGAATCAGGTATAGCAGCAAATCCAGGGGACCCTCAAACGCGTCCAGGAATACTTCCAGCGCGTCTGGCGGAATATAAAGGTCGTCCGGGAGCTTCAGCAAAGGTTCTCCGCGAACCGTAGCCAGGGGCATCTCGGACTGTTTCTGAATCGATTCGGGCGTCTCGGTCATCGGCATCGAGTTTAGCAGGACGTGCAGCGAACCACGGTGCTGCATGGCTTGCCGGCTCGCGCCTTGCACTGTCGACTCAGTCACACTCTGGACGTGACAGGAATAAAGGAGAGTACACTCGATATACTGTGCGCTGCTGACCTAACCTTCGAGCTATCTGGATGTTGTACGCCATTATCGGGCAGGACGCAGACGAGTCGACTGCCGCTCGCGCAGAAGTGCGAGACGATCACATTAGTCGTATTCGCGAGCTGGTGGACGACGGCCGGCTTGTCCTGGCCGGCCCGATGCCTGCGATCGACTCGCCGGATCCCGGTCCGGCGGGTTTCTCCGGTTCGCTGATCGTGGCTGAATTCGAGTCGCTCGCCGAAGCCAGACAATGGGGCGAAGCAGACCCCTACCTTGCGTCCGGCGCATGGGTTTCGGTCGACGTACGACCGTTCTTGCAGGTTTTGCCATGACCGCCAGTCGAGTTGCAAGAATCCGCACTCGCCTCGAGACGGCGCTGGCGCCGGAAAAACTCGAGGTCATTGACGAGTCGCACCTTCACGTGGGGCACGCAGGCGCTCGGGACGGTCGCGGTCATTTCCGCATTCGCATCGGCAGCGCCCGATTCGCCGGCAAGTCGAGACTCGCCCGCCATCGAATGATCTACGATGCTCTGAACGACATGATGGATCACGATATTCACGCACTGGCGATTGAGGAGGATTCCTGAAATGAGCCGCAAACTGTTGATCAGAATGTTTTTATTCTCAGCTACGATTTCGATTATCGCTGGATGCGGAGAATCTGAACAGGCCGAGACCCTGCTTCAGCCCGACGATGTGGTGCTGGTGGAAGTCGACGGTGAGCCGGTGACCCTGGACATGCTTGAATTCCTGATGGAGGGCCAGGGTGTCGATGAGGAGAACACCGAGGGCATGCGTGGTCTGCTTGACGAACTCATTCGCCGACGTGCCGTGGCCAATCGTGCGACCGAACAAGGTCTTTCGACCACGCCGGAAGTCCGGGCCGAACGGATGGTCAAGGACATCGAAATTCAATACGCGCGTTTTCTTGAAGACCTGGAGCGCGAGAATTCGATTTCAGAGGAAGAAATCCGCGCGGTTTACCAGGCCCAGGTCGAGCGCGCCGGTAACCGGCGCTTCCAGCTGGTGACCATAGAGTTCCCGGCGCAGGCCGAAGCGCTGGAGCAGCTTAACTCGATCCAATCGGGCGAACTTGATTTTGATCAGGCAATAGATCTGGCAACGGCTGACGGGCGGCTTGCCCGCAGCACGGGCTGGATCGACGCCAGTCAGGTCCCGGGGGATTTCGCCGCGATTCTGGAACAGACGCAAACCGGGGCGGTCGTCGACGGCCTCTTACCCTATGAAGGCCAGTGGCTGATCGTCAGGCTCGCCGATACCGACGAGCTTGTCCCGCCGCCGCTGGAGGACGTTCGCGAAGGAATTCGCCGGACGCTGCTCGGTCAGCAGATACAGTCTACGGTCGACAGAATCTTCGAAAGCGCAACCATTACGCCGATGCTCCCGCTTGACGGAGAGGCACCGAACGGACCCTGACCGTCGGTCTGCCTGTCGATCCGCCAGTCAATCGGTCGGGGAATCGGTCCAGCCTGTCTATATTCGCTGAAAAATTATCAGGGAAGCTGTACCGGGGCTGCAGGCGTCCAGCCATCGGCCCGATGCTCGGCAACTACATTCGTATAGACGCCGCCCCGCACGTTGAATTTCGCTGTCAGTCGAAGGAAACGGGGTTGCGTGGCGGCCACCAGGTCCGCGAGAATTTCATTGGTCACCGCCTCGTGAAACGCGCCCTGGTCGCGAAACGACCAGACGTAGAGCTTCAGAGACTTGAGTTCGACGCACAATTTTTCTGGAACATAAGCGATTTCGAGCTCGCCGAAGTCGGGCTGGCCGGTCTTCGGGCACAAGCAGGTAAACTCGGGAATTCGAATGTGAATGGTATAATCGATATCGGTCTGGGGATTTGGAAAAACTTCCAGATCCCGGCTGGGCTTGGAGGACATCTCGGTTCCTGTTTCAAAGGGCGTGGTGGTGATTTTCTCACTCTAGAATAAATATTTGGTCGTGATCGTCGTTCCGGTTGTGGTCCCGGTATATCTGCTTCAGTCATCGGCCACGATCACGAAAACCACAACGGTATCTATAACTCGGAGCCTCGACTCTCTCAATGCGATTGACTGCAATAAAACTGGCCGGTTTCAAGTCATTTGTCGAACCGACAACCATCAAGCTTCCGTCGAATCTGCTGGCCGTGGTGGGCCCGAACGGCTGCGGCAAGTCCAACATAATCGATGCGGTACGTTGGGTGATGGGTGAAAGTTCGGCGCGCCAGTTGCGTGGCGAATCGATGAGCGACGTCATATTTTCCGGCTCCAGTGCGCGTAAACCGGTCACGACAGCCACCGTAGAGCTCGTGTTCGACAACGCCGACGGCAGGGCCGGAGGCGAATACGCTAAATACAATGAAATCTCGGTCCGTCGCCAGGTCAGCCGCGACGGGCAATCCCTGTATTTCCTCAACGGCTCTCGCTGTCGACGCAAGGACATCACCGATCTGTTCCTGGGCACCGGCCTGGGTCCGCGGAGCTACGCCATCATCGAGCAGGGGATGATCTCGCAGATCGTCGAGGCGCGACCCGAGGATTTGAGAGGCTTTCTGGAAGAGGCGGCCGGGGTATCGCTTTACAAGGAGCGACGACGCGAGACCGAGAACCGCATACGCCACACCCGCGAAAATCTCGAGCGGCTTGCAGATCTTCGAGAGGAAGTGGCCAAACAGCTGGGCAAACTGCAACGCCAGGCCAAGGCGGCCGAACGCTACCGAAAACTCAAGACCCGTTATCGCGAGGAAGAAGCCCGGCTCAACGCGCTGCGCTGGCGACACGCCCGGGCTCAGGTAGACGAGCAAGCACGCGCTCTGGCCGAAACGGAAACTCGAATCGAGCAAACCGTCGCAGTCCAGCGCGAAGCAGAGAAATCACTCGAAGCGCTGCGCGAGCAACAGCACAAGGCCTCGGAAAAGACCTCGTCGGTACAAGCCGAACTCTATGAGGTGGCCGGCGAAATTGCCCGGCTCGAGCAGTCCATCGAGCACCAGCAGGATCTGTTGAAGCGGCAGAAAAACGAGTTTGCCGAAGTCGAGGGCCAGATCAACGAACTGCAGCAGCACCTGGTACTGGACCGGGCTCAGGTCGAAGATGTGACCGGCAGAATCGCCGAGCTGGAACCTGCTCTGGAGCATGCCAGAAGCGCAGAAAAGCAGGCGCTGGAGCGCCTGGAGAAATCCGAGCAGGAACTGGCCGAACAAAACGAGCATTACCAGGGCCGCCAGACGGAAGGCTCGAAGATGCGCCAGCAGGTCGAATTGCTCAAACTGCGGATCGAGCATCTCGACGAGCGCATGAACCAGGCGTCGCAGCGGCTGTCGCGGTTGCGCGACGATGACGGCGAGGCCAGGGCGCGACTCGACGAAGAAAGCAGCCGAACCCGCGATGAGCTTTCGTCGGTGCAAGACGGGTTGGAGAAAGCACGAGTAGAGTATTCGGATCAGCGCGAGTTGGTGACCGGAATAAGGGCTGAAATCGACCGGCAGCGGGTCGAGCTGGACGACGTAAACAATCGCCAGCGCGAAGTGCGCGGACGGCTCGAATCGCTGTACGTATTGAATCAGCCGCACGAGCCGGATGCAGCCATGGGGGAATGGCTGGCGGATACAGGACTGGACAAGCGGCCCAGCCTGCTCCAGAGCCTGGACGTCGAGCCGGCCTGGCAGAACGCGACCGAAACGGTGCTTGAAAGCTGGCTGTCCGGGCGGGTAATGGAAGGCTCAATGCCCGAAGATCTTCACGGCCGTCTGCCCGACACCGGCGGTATTGCGCTGATTGCCGCTCGCGATATCAGTAGTGACATCGATCGTGATAACAATCGTGATATCGACGCCGTCTCCGGATCGCTGGGCGAAAAAGTCGACGGGGCAGGTGCCTTGCGCGGTCTGCTCAATTCGGTGCTGTGTTGCGACGACGAAAGAGACGCTTTCGAACGCGTTGCGGATCTGGCTGAACACCAGTCGGTGATCACCCCCGACGGGCTCTGGATGGGGCGCGGCTGGCTTTGGCGCAGAGGTCGGGAAGCGGACGATTCCAGCGGGCGGCTCGCGCGACAGCAGCAAATACGCGATCTCGAAGCCGAACAGGGCCAGCTCGAAGCCGGCATTGCCGAACGCCGGGAGGCTCTGCAGGCATTGGAGACGTCGCTGAGTGAAAAGATTGCACAGCTCGAAGCATGCGAGACCGAAGTCCGGAAACTTCAGGCGCGATCCGCTGAAATGGCAGGACTGAAGGCGGGTCAGGAAAACCGTCGTGAGGCGCTGGACCGGCGTCGGAAAGCCATGGAAGAGGAACAGAAGACGCTGACCGAACGCCAGCAGGAAGACCAGCAGGCCACGGCCCAGGCGCGACGAGAAATGCAGGAAGCGCTGGAAGCGCTCGAGCGGGTCGACGTCGAGGAGCAAAAGCTGCTCGAGGCCAGGAATCAGCAGCAGCAGGTCCGCGAGCAGTGCCGGCAGTCCTATCGAATAGCGCGTGAGCAGCGCGAGGAACACGCCCTCAAGATGGAGTCGTGTCGCGCCAGTCTGGATTCGCTCAAGCAGGCCATCAACAGGATGGATACCCAGATCGGCCAGCTGCAGGGACGCTACGTTGAGCTTTCCGAAGCGCTGGCTCAGGGCGACCGGCCGGTGCGCGAGCAGCAGGCCGAGCGAGACGGTTTGCTGACCCGAAGACTTGAGGTCGAGGAGCGACTGAAGGCCTCGAGGTCAGAGCTGGAATCGCTGGAACAGCGGTGGCGCGAGCTTGATCGAAAGCGCCAGGAGGCCGCAGGGGAGGCCGAAAAGATTCGTCAGCAGCAGTCGGAAAATCGGGTTCACATGCGCGAGCGGGAAATCGAGACGGAGCGCTTTGCTGCGCGCGTCGCCGAACTCGACGGCGACCTGGAAGCGCTGGCTGCCGAGCTGCCGGACGATGCCGAAGCTCAGGCCTGGGTGGACGATCTGGGTCAGCTGGAAGAGAAGATCAGGCGGCTCGAACCCGTTAACCTGGCGGCCATCCAGGAGTGCGAACAGGAGTCCGAGCGCAAGGAATATCTCGACCGTCAGCATGCCGACCTGGTCGAAGCCCTGGAAACGCTGGAGCAGGCGATTGCTCGCATCGATAGGACGACTCGCACGCGCTACAAGGATACGTTCGAGCGGGTCAACAAGAATATGGAAGTACTGTTTCCGAGGCTTTTCGGCGGCGGCCACGCGCACCTCGAGATGGTCGGCGAAGACTGGCTTACCGCCGGCGCTGCGATTCTCGCGCGACCGCCGGGCAAGCGAATCAGCCGGATACATCTGTTGTCCGGCGGCGAAAAGGCGCTTACCGCGGTGGCGTTCGTGTTTTCCATATTCAATCTGAACCCGGCGCCGTTCTGTCTGCTCGACGAGGTGGACGCGCCGCTGGACGACGCGAACGTCGGCCGGTTCTCCGATCTGGTTCGTGAAATGTCGGAAAAGGTTCAATTCCTGTTCGTCACCCACAACAAGGTGACGATGGAAGTCGCCCATCAGATGCTGGGGGTTACCATGCGGGAGCCCGGAATTTCGCGCCTGGTTTCGGTGGATCTCGAAAAAGCGGTGGCCATGGCCGCTTCATGATGCTTGTCTCTAGACCGGTGAGTACATTGAAATGGACAATCTTCGCCTCGTACTGATACTCATCGGCCTCGCCGTGCTGGCCGCGATCTGGCTCTTGTACCGACCCGAGGGCTCATCGCGCAAGCCGGGCGCATCGCGCCGCGAGGAAAGCCGGCGCGAGCCGTTTATCGGGGGCGGGAAGCCCGAAGGCGGGACCGACGCCCTGGATCCCGCTGCTGCGGAGTCGCAAGGACCAGCAGACGGAGCGCCGCTTCAGACGACGCTGCCTGATCTGGGCGCCGCAGAGGTCGAACCCGATCAAGTCTCGCAGGACCAAGCCACGGCCAATGGCCAACCAGCGGGCGAGGTCCCGCCGGAGCGTGAATGGCGAGAATCCGAGCCCGTGTTTGAGCCGACTGGCGATCACGCGGTCTCGGCAGAAGCCGGCGAACCCCGCTCGCCCAAGATCGTCACGTTGTACGTGCGCGCTCGAGACGATCGCGAAATCAGCGGGCTCAGCCTTCTGGACGCGGCGATAAAGGCCGGCCTGCGGTTCGGAGAGATGAAGATTTTCCATCGCCGGCACCGCGGCGCGACGATGCCGGTGTTCAGTATGGCCAACATTACCCGCCCGGGTAGCTTTGATCCCGCGGGCTGGAATCTGTTTCGGACCCCGGGCGTGACGCTGTTCATGACGCTGCCGGGGCCGGTCAGCGCGCTGGATGCCTGGGACGCGATGCTGGCGACCGGAAAGCGGCTTGCCGAGCTGCTGGATGCCGATCTCATGGATGATACGCAGTGCCTGCTCACGCGCCAGCGAATCGCGCAGATTCGCGAAGACATGCGCGAGTTCGATCGCCGTAACGGGCTGAAGAGCTGACCACGTGAGCCGTTCGAGTGCCGAATCCGCCAAGCAGCGCGTGCGCCAGCTGCGCGGGGAAATTGCCGAACACAACCACCGCTACTACGTGCTGAACGATCCGAGCGTGCCCGATGCCGAGTACGACCGGCGGCTGCGCGAGCTTGAGTCGCTGGAACGCGAGCACCCGGAGCTTGTCGATCCCGATTCACCGACCCAGCGCGTGGGCGCACGGGCGGCAGAAGGCTTCGCCACCGTCGAGCATGAAGTGCCCATGCTGTCGCTGGCCAACGCCTTCGACGATGACGAAGTGCACGAATTCGACCGCCGGGTTCGCGATACGCTGGACATCGACGAGGTCCTGTATACCGCCGAGCCCAAGCTCGACGGGCTGGCGATAAGCCTTCGATATGAATCCGGGCGGCTTGTGCGGGCGGCAACGCGCGGCGACGGCCGTTCCGGCGAGGACGTCACCGCGAACGTTCGAACCATACGGGCGATACCGCTGCAGCTTCGGCAGAGCGACGCGCCCGATCCGCTGGAGGTGCGCGGCGAGATCTACATGACGCGCAGCGGATTCACCGAACTCAACCGCGGGCTGGACGAGGAGGGCGCCAAGACCTTCGTCAACCCGCGCAACGCCGCCGCCGGGAGTCTCCGACAGCTCGACCCGAAGATCACGGCCCGTCGGCCGCTGCGGTTTTTCGCCTATGCCGCCATTGTCGATGCCGGCAGGGGCGATGCGGGCCTGGCCGACGGTCAGCACGCCGCGCTGGCGCGGCTTGCTGAACTTGGCTTTCCGGTCAGTTCCATGGCCAGACGCATGCGCGGCGTCCAGGATCTGCTTTCTTTTTACCAGGAGGTTCAGGAGAAACGGGCGAATCTGGATTTCGATATCGACGGGGTCGTCTACAAGGTCGACGACTTCGATCAGCAGCGTGAGCTGGGATATGTCAGTCGGTCGCCGCGCTGGGCCCTGGCGCACAAATTTCCCGCCGAGGAGGAAATGACCCGGCTCGAACGCATCGATGTGCAGGTCGGACGCACCGGCAAGTTGACGCCTGTGGCCCGGCTTGAACCGGTTTTCGTCGGCGGCGTCACGGTGACCAACGCGACCCTGCACAACCTCGACGAAATCCGCCGCAAGGACGTCCGTGAGGGCGATTACGTGATTGTCCGGCGTGCTGGTGACGTGATCCCCGAGGTTGTGCGCCCGATCACGGAGAAGCGCTCCGACGAACTCCCGCAGTGGGAATTGCCCGACAGCTGTCCGGTGTGCGGCTCGAATATCGAACTGGTCGAAGGGCAGGCCGACGCGCGCTGCTCCGGCGGGCTGGTCTGTGAGGCCCAGCGCAAGCGTGCGCTGGAGCATTTTGCGTCCAGAAACGCCATGGATATCGACGGTCTGGGGACACGCATCATCGATCAGCTGGTCGAAGGCGACCTTGTCGACGGTCCGGCTGACCTTTACCGCCTGGACGCCGATACGCTTGCCGGCCTCGAGCGAATGGGCGAGAAATCCGCAGCCAATCTGGTGTCTGCGATCGAGGCCAGCCGCAAGGTGCCGCTGGCCCGGCTGCTTTTTGCCCTGGGCATTCGCGAGGTGGGCGAAGTCAGCGCGGGGGCGCTGGCGCGGCATTTTCGCGATCTCGATGCGCTGATGGAGGCCGATCTGGAATCGCTGGAGGCGATCCGGGACGTGGGTCCCGTGGTCGCCGGGCATATCCGCGAGTTCTTCGACGAGCGGCGCAACCTCGAGGTGATTGACAACCTGCTGAAAAACGGGGTGGAATGGTACGTCGAGCAGGCGCGCGAACCGGAGCAGCAGCCGTTGAAGGGCAGGACCTACGTGCTCACGGGTTCTCTCGATGGACTTAGCCGTTCGGCGGCGAAATCGCGTCTCGAAAAGCTGGGCGCCCGGGTCACCGGCAGCGTATCGAAAAACACCACGGCGGTAATCGCCGGGGAAGACCCGGGATCGAAACTGGACAAGGCGCGTGAACTGGGTGTCGAAGTACTCGACGAGTCCGGCCTGGCGGCGCTACTGGCGTCGGAGGGCGGTTGAAGTCAAGATTGATCCGGATCAGAAATCGGGACCGGCTTGCGCGATAAGATTGCCTTGGGGACGATTGAAAGAACGATTGAAAGCACAATCGAGAAGACAACAGGGGCAACGATAGTTGAAGCGGTGTCGATAGGCAAACTCGAGGAGAACGCCATGTCCACAGCCACCGAAATCCTGGTACCGGTCGACGGATCGGACAATTCCCAGCGCGCCGTGCGTTACGCGCTTGATCTCGCTGAGCCGCTTGGCGCACGAATCCGACTTTTTTACGTGTTTCCGGTCTCGTCGGTGGAACTCATCGGCATGGCGGGCATGAGCCGCGACGACATCGAGCACGCAGCCCAGGCCGCAGCACAGCGTGTTTTCGACAAACTGCATGCCCAGATTGGTGAAACCGGGGTCAAGCTGGACGATGAAACGTCGATCGGCGATCCGGCCGAGGAAATCATACGCTGTACCGAGGACGACCACGATCTTCTGGTGATTCTCGGACGGCGCGGGTTGTCGCGGATTCAGAGCCTGTTGCTGGGCAGCGTTTCGGAAAAGGTGGTGCGACACGCGCGTAGCCCGGTAATGATGATCATCTAGGAAACCTCATCCGCGGAAGCCTGGCGGTCATCCAGCGCCGTCAGGCGTAGCGTGTCGGGTCGGGCAGTCCGGCGGCGTCGAAGCCGGCGTGTCGGATGGCGCATGAGTCGCACCGGCCGCATGCGCGGCCTTGTTCGTCTGCCTGGTAGCACGACACCGTCAGACTGTAATCGAATTTCAGCTCGGTGCCCAGCTTGATGATCTCGGCTTTGGTCAGGTGGATCAAAGGGGTGATGATTTCGACCGAACCGCCCTCGACGCTGCGCTTGGTCGCGACCCGAGCCAGATCCTGAAAGGCGGCGATGAACTGCGGGCGGCAGTCCGGGTAGCCTGAGTAATCGACGGCGTTCACCCCGATATGAATTTCATCGGCATCCAGCGTCTCGGCCAGGCCGAGCGCAACCGAAAGCATCACCGTATTGCGTGCCGGAACGTAGGTGACCGGGATACCTGTCGTACCGGCGGTCGGTACCTCGATGTCGTCGGTCAGCGCAGATCCACCGATTGCACGCAGATCAATGGAGACGACTCGATGAGAAGCTGCGCCCAGCTGGTCTGAGACAACCCGCGCGGCGTTCAGCTCGGCGCTGTGACGCTGACCATAGTCGAGCGCCAGCGTATGACATTCGCGCCCGCGGTTACGTGCCGCGGCCAGCGTGGTGGCCGAATCGAGGCCGCCGGACAGCAACACCACGGCCGCGGGCGTGCCTGATTCAGTCACAGGCGTACAGCGGTTCGCTAGGGAATTTCTGATTGAATGCCCGCGGCGCGCGTTTCAGTCGGAAAAGCCGCAGATCGTGTGGGGCGAGCCGAGTGACAGTAGCCATAGCTACGGCCGAGGGTCGTAACGCGCGAGATGCGGCGTTTCCGGCGAAACCCTGACGGGACGGGGCCTTGCGGGCGCTCCGACGTGTTTGGGCTCGCTTGTTTGGAACAACCAAACCGCGCTCTCCCAAGCCACGCCGGTGCGTCCCGCAAAGACCCGTCGCGCCCGTGGGCATTTAATCAGAGGTTCCCTAGTCAAAAGGCCAGAGCCGGGCCAGCAGCCCCTTTCGCTTCTCGTTGTTCATGAGATCGGCGTAGCTGTTTTCAAGCACGTCGCGGGTGTCGAGCGCGAGTTCCGGCATGTCCAGCTTTTCGTAGGAACGCGCCATCAGTTTCAGCGCATCGATGGTGGCCGGCGCACCGGAATAGTTTTCGATCACGTAGCGGGCGCGATTCAACGCCGCAATCCAGGCCTTGCGGCGTTCGTAGTATTCGCCCACCTGAACTTCATACTCCGCCATGATGTTGCGCAGAAAAACCATGCGCTGGCGCGCGTCGGCAACATATCGGCTCTCCGGATGTCGCCGGATCAGTTCCTGGAAATCGCGAAACGATTGGTGCGCAGCCTGTTGGTCGCGGTCGGCTGCGCGTCCGGGCAGCATCTTGCGCAGAAAGCTCATGGTCTCGTCGTAGTTGACCAGGCCCTTGAGATACCAGGCATAGTCGACGTTCGGATGTGTCGGGTAGGTCCGCAAGAAACGGTTCAGCGACTCTATGGCCGCGTCGTTCTGCCGGCCCTTGTACTGGGCGAACGCCATGTCAAGCATGGCCTGCTCGGCGTGGCGACCGAACGGGTAGCGAATCGTCAGGGCGCGGTACAACTGAACCGCTCGCGGGTAGTTCTGCGCATTCAGAGCCCGGCTGGCATCGTCGTAGAGCTCCTCAGCGCTTGGCCCGTCCTCACGCGTGTCATTGCCGCCGCAGCCTTGAAGGCCCAGCATGAGCGCCAGGAGAATGATCGCAATTATTCGCATCGCGTTAGAATCCGAGGTTAGAGACAAACCCCAATGATAAGGCTTTTCCCGTTCCGAATGACACCAGTGATTGACCTGCCTTCAGCACGCCGTGGGCGCCACCCTTCCGTCGCGGGGAGCCGTCGGGTCCGTTGGCTGCGGCGGTGCGCGAGCGTGCGCGCCACAGGCGTACTTGCATGTCCGTTGTCGATGCGAGACCGCGCGAAACGTCGCAGAGGCGCGACTGACGGCGCAGCAGCAGGCAGGCTGGTGAATAGGGGGAAATCACTCGGCGCTCGGGTAAATCACCCGTGAGCGCGAATCAGCCGGTGCGCCATACATGGGCGGTCGATTCGGCGCATGCCGATCAACGCCTCGATCAGGCGGCGGCGGCCGTCTGGCCCGATTATTCGCGCAGCCGACTGGCGGCCTGGATTCGCTCCGGGGAGCTCCGGGTGGACGGACAGACCGTCAAGCCCAATTACCGGGTCGCCGTGGGCCAGAAGGTTGTTCTGGACGCCGAATTGCAGCGTCACGACAGCAACCCCGAGCCCGAGCCCATGCGGCTGAAGCTTCTGTTCGAGGACCGCGATTTGTTGATTGTCGACAAGCCGGTGGGTCTGGTCGTCCATCCCGGTTCGGGCAACACCGACGGTACGCTGGTCAACGGCCTGCTTCATTTCGACCCCGGGCTGGCGGCGCTGCCCCGGGCGGGTCTGGTGCACCGCCTGGACAAGGACACATCGGGTTGCCTGGTCGTTGCGCGTACGGCGCGAGCGCATACACATCTCGTGCGGGCGCTGAAGCGGCGGGATATTCACAGGCACTATCAGGCGCTGGTGTGGGGCAGGGTGATTGCCGGCGGTCACGTGGATGCGCCGCTGGGACGTCATCCTGTCGATCGACGCCGCCAGGTCGTTCGCAGCGACGGCCGGCGCGCCGTGACGCACTATCGGGTCAATCGACATCTTGCCGGCTCGACCCTGCTCGATCTCAAGCTCGAGACCGGCAGAACGCACCAGATCCGGGTCCATATGCAGCACGCCGGGTTCCCGCTGACGGGCGATACGATGTACGGCAGGCGCGGCAGCCCCGCTGGTCTGCACGATGAACAGCGTGATGCCTGGCGGTCGTTTCCGCGCCAGGCGCTGCATGCGACGCGGCTGGTGCTCGATCATCCGGTCACCAGTGCGGTCATCGATGTTTCATCACCGCTGCCGGAAGACATGGCCCGCCTGGTCGGCATCCTCGAGACCCCTGAATCGAGACAGACCTGATGAGCGTCATGATGACCATCGAAGAGGCCTTGATTCCAGCGCTGCTCCCGCCACCCGTCGCCGGTTTCTGCACGAGCCGAATCGGCGGCGTGAGTGGGCCGCCCTACGAATCGCTGAATCTGGGAGGCGCGTGCGGCGATGATCAGTCCGCTGTGGAGCAGAACCGCCGGCGGGTGTGTTCGCTGTTGCCGGCCGCGCCCTGCTGGCTTCGGCAAGTCCACGGGAATCATGTCGTCCATCTCGATCAATGGCAGCCAGGATTGGAGGCCGATGCGGCCTGGACCGACCGACCCGGGCAGGTTGTCGCTGTGCTCACTGCCGACTGCCTGCCGATCCTCGTCGGAGACCCCGACGGACACTGCGTGGCGGCGATACACGCAGGTTGGCGGGGGCTGGCGGCCGGCGTGATCGAGCGCTGCATTGCAGCACTCCCGGCGAGACCGAATGATCTGAAGGCCTGGATCGGGCCGAGAATCTGTGCTGAACATTACGAGGTCGACGCAAGCGTCCGGACTGCATTTGAAGAGGTGCCCGAAGCCTTCTCGCCAACTCGGCCCGGACACTGGCTGGCCGATCTGCCGGCAATCGCAGTGAAACAGCTTCTTGCGACGGGGATTGAAACCGTAACGGATAGCGCGATCTGTACCGCCGAAGGCACCAGCTTCTTCAGCTACCGACGCGATGGGTGTACGGGCCGAATGGCGACGCTTGCCTGGATTGAGTCGGTAAACTCGTGACCGAATCCGCGCGTCCCCCGAATACATCGTGCCTTGGCTATACGGCTATAAATCGCCCGCCGAATTCGTCCTCCAGGGATTGCCGGACCGCGCTGGCGCCGGCCGAGCCGACGGAGCCGCCGGGTGATGTCGGACGCCTGGTCGGAATTGTCGCAACAGAACCTCTTGTGCGCCCCGTCGCTCATTTTGTAACGTTTAGCGGGCCGGAAGCAGATAGCATGCCCTGGACCGTATTGGAACTAAAAAATCTTGGACACAGCATGAAGCCATTCGAAATTGATTGTGGCGGATTTTCCGGGACGCCGCTGGGAACTGCATCCGGCAGCAGTCGAAACGGATTGCGGCGCGCTCCGGCCCTGGGTTTAGCGCTGTTCCTGTTGCTGTCGGGGTGTCAACTGACCGAGCAAAAGGAAGAGCAGGTACCGACCTCGCCACAGACGCCGGAGCAGCTCGACAGTCTTGCCGCCTCCGAGCTGCCGGTTGAACCCAGCCTTTCCGCGGTAATCGAATATCTCGAAGCCGGCAAAACCGACGCCGCCAAAGAAATGATTACAGTACTGGCGGACGCGGCACCCGCCTCCCAGCTTCTGGCCCGCTTGCTCCGGCAGATTGATGCGCCGATCGAAGAGCTGCTTCCGGGACCGTACCGCCGGATTCGGGTTGCCGATGGGGAATCGCTTTCGCTTATCGCCGGGCGCGAGCTTGGGGATCCGCTGAAGTTCTACGCCCTTGCTCGGCTCAACGATATCGAGGTGCCGTCCAGAATCGCGGTCGGAACCGAGATTCGGGTTCCGGCATCGCCGGCGCGCGAGGAGGCTGACGGCCCGGTGGACGACGCGCAGACCGAGATTACCGCTTCGGAGATCGAGTCTGTCGCTGAATACCTCGTCCGCAGCGGACAGGGCAACCAGGCTCGCAGGATGCTCATAGACCGAATGCAGGCCGACGATGTCCCGGAATCGACGCGTTCGATGTTGGTGGCACTGACCGTGGAGCGCGCGACGACGCTTCGTGCGGCGGGCGAAGCCGAGCGCGCGCTGGCGATCATCGATGAAACGCTGTCGATTGTGAGCGGGCCGTCGCGCCCGCCGGAACTCTCCGAGATTCGGGGTCGGGTGCAATCTGATTTGCTGGTGCGCACTGCCGAAAGACTACGCGAGCGAAACGAGTTCCTGCAGGCCCATGATACGGCGCTGCAGGCCGTTCAGAGCGACCCTTCGTCGTCACGCGCTAACACGCTGGTCGGTGAAATACGAAGCGATCTGGTCGCCTCGCTGCACAACCAGGCGCTTGTGGCATGGCGCGATCGTGATGTGGATCTGGCAATCCGAACCTGGGAGTCTCTGCTGGACGCTGTGCCGGATTTCGAGCCGGCGCAGGTCTATCTGGAACGCGCCCGGCGCCTGCGCGCAAGACTTGCACAGCCCTGATCTCGCCTTGAAACCAGAAACAATGCGGATGAAAGCGGCGTTACTTGCCGCGAAGAGGCGTGACTTTTGCCGACGTTCCCGTCGCTTCGTCAGCGTCGTCTTCAAGTTCCGTATCCGCCAGGCCGGGTGAGTCGAGTTCCACCGTTGCATCCAGAAGCGTATCGGGTGGAATCTGAAGCATTTTTGAACGCATGGCATTCGAAGATGCGTCGGCATTGGGACGTGATCTCTGATTGAGCTCATCCAGTCGCACGGCCAGACGATTGAAGTGACTGAATACTTCGTAAAATTCATCGCGCCGGCTGGTTTCCAGCCGAAACTCGAACTGGCCGCGATGCAATCTCTTTAGCCCCCAGCCCAGTCTTTTCAGGCCGAGGTGCTGCCGTCGGGTCATCCAGCTCAATCCAAGACCCAATGCCAGCAGCGCGGCGAAGAAAACGATGACCAGCATCCACAACGTCGCGGTCGCGGTTTCGCTCAGCCCGCTGCCGTCCAGCCCAAGCTGAACCTGGCCGACTCGACGTGCCTGGAATCGAATCGGAACCCGAAATTCGAGCAGGCCGTTGTCGGCCCGATGGAGTTCGACGCTACCTGAGCCTCGCTCGATTTGGGTGCCGGCTGGCGGGGAAACTTCCTGCCCGCGCAGATACGGATTGGTGCTTGCCCTGATAGTGCCTTCGGTGTCGCCGATGTGAAGGTAGCGGATCTGCGAGTTGGCGGCAAAATCCGAGACCAGAACCGATAGCGCCGTAGTGTCCTCGAGAATCAAGGCCTCTGCGGTTTCCTGGGCGATCAGGCTGGCCAGTGCCTCGCCGAATCCGAAGGTGGTTTCGGCCATAGCTTCGTTCTGAATCTTGTAGACGTAGTTCAGTCCCAGAATGAGGACAAGGGCAACACCCATGCCCGTCAGAAGCGGCCAGCGCCACAGCTCGGATTTTCGCCGGACTGATTGAACGATTCCCCGTTTGATTCCATCGCGGATTTCGGTCAGTTCTTCCGCGACCTGAATTGCGCTCGCCGGGCGCGATTCGGGCTCCAGCGCCATCAGCCGATAGGTGATATCCACCAATTCTCGCGGCGTTTCCGGTCTGAGCGGCGTCAGCGGTCGTGTTTCGTGCCGCACGATCTGCTGGACAAGGGTTTCGATATCCCGGGCCTGGAAGGGCAGCCTTCCGGAAAGCAGCTGGTAGATCACCAGGCCCAGTGAGTACAAGTCCGAGCGCGCATCGGCGCGTTTGCCGGTCAAAAGCTCCGGCGCCATATGGGTCATGGTGCCGGCAATTCGATCATCGCTATTGCGATTGTCTTCAGCACCTGCATCGACTGCTTCGGCACTGCGCTCGATTGCAGCGATGCCGAAGTCCATCATCTTTGCAACGTTGTTTTTCGGGTCGTAGTGAATATTGGCCGGCTTGACGTCGCGATGAATGACCCCGTTCTGGTGGGCATAAGCCAGTCCGCGGGCCAGTTGAATGGAAAGATCGATCAGCATCCCCGTGTCAAGCTCGCGGAGACGGTTGCTATGGCTGTTGACAGGACCATTGTCGTCAAAGTCGCGATTCAGCCATTCCTCCAGCGTACCGCCGCGCAGCAGTTCCATCACCAGATACGGATTGCCGTCGGCCTGGCCGACGTCGAAAACCGTAACGATGTTCGGGTGCGCAAGGCCGCCGGCGGCACGCGCCTCGCGCAGAAAACGCTGCCGTGCGTTCACGTCACGCGCATATTCCTGTCGCAAGACCTTGATCGCGAGATGCCGGTCAATACGACCGTCGAAGCCCTCGTAGACAATGGACATCGTGCCTCGGCCGAGCTCGCGAACGATCTCGTAACGGCCGATGCGTTCCATCAGAAGCGGGCACTTTGCGTGAGGCGGACGGGTCGTGCCGGCGCGATCACTGCAGCGCCCAGACCGCGGCGCCGATTGCGATGACGGCAAGTGCTGCCCAGGGCGCCCAGCGCGTCCATGTAGACATCTTCGATTCCCCATTGCCCTTACCGCGGCCTGCCGGTTCTCGAAAGCGCAATCGCACGCGCCCGAGACGGATTTCGTCGCCGTCGTTCAGCCGATGCGAAAAAACCTTTTCGTCGTTGACGAAAACGCCGTTGGTCGACAGCAGATTGATCACGCGCCAGGCGCCATCGGATTGAACCAGGCGGGCATGCTCGGAAGACATGCTCGGTTCGTCGATGCTGAAATCACATACGTCGGATCGACCGATCGTCAGCCGATCGCTGGACAGGCGGTAGACCTTGCCGGCTTCCTGACCGTCCGGGTGGCTGGTCAGAAGCAGCAGGCTGGACAGATTGCGCTCGTTCTCGGGCGCATCGTCGTCGTCGAGGATATCGGCGATCTGATCCCGGGAAAATACCTGAGTCCCCTGGGGGCCGGACCGTTCTGAATCCTTTTTCGAACGCACGGGCTCGTCTTTCATGATCACCTCGATAGCCTGCCGCAGAAGCGCTTGACGCGAGTATAGCAATGCGTCCGGCGTAATGCATCTGCCGGGCGGCGGTAAGGAGGCAGGACGGGTCGGGCTGGAGTAGAATGTCATCCCGGACTTGACCTTATCCGGGAACCGCTCAAAATGGCCTCTCTCATATTCGTTACCGGCGGCGTCGTTTCGTCGTTGGGCAAGGGTATTGCCGCGGCGTCGCTCGCCTCTATCCTGGAAGCGAGGGGACTGCGGGTCACGATGCTCAAGCTCGACCCCTACATCAACGTGGATCCGGGAACGATGAGCCCGTTTCAGCACGGCGAGGTCTTCGTGACCGAGGACGGCGCCGAAACGGATCTCGATCTTGGTCACTACGAGCGTTTCGTGCGAACCCGGATGTCGCAGGGCAACAACTTCACCACGGGCAAGATTTACGCCAATGTCATTGCCAAGGAACGCCGCGGTGATTATCTCGGGTCGACGGTTCAGGTTATCCCGCATATCACCGATGAAATCAAGGATTCGATTGAGCAGGCGGCTGATGGCTACGACGTCGCGCTGGTCGAAATCGGCGGCACCGTCGGCGATATCGAATCCCTCCCGTTCCTCGAGGCCATCCGGCAGTTGGGCAGCGAATACGGCCGCAACGCGATGTTCATGCATCTCACGCTGGTGCCGTACCTGCGCGCTGCCGAGGAAATCAAGACCAAGCCCACGCAGCATTCGGTCAAGGAGTTGCGCTCCATAGGCATCCAGCCCGACGTGCTGTTGTGCCGCTGCGAGCGCATGCTGTCGGAATCCGAGCGCAAGAAGATCTCGCTTTTCACCAATGTCAGTCAGGAAGCGGTCATTTCCGCGGTTGACGTCGACAACATTTACAAGATTCCGCTTTTCTACCAGCGCCAGGGACTGGACCGAATCGTGCTCGATCGCCTGGGGCTGAAGGCCGGTGCCGCCGACCTGAGCGACTGGGAGGACGTTGTCGAGCGTCGCGCGCGCCCCGGGGCCGAGGTCACCGTGGCGATGGTCGGGAAGTACGTCGAGCACGCCGATGCCTACAAGTCGCTCAACGAGGCGTTGCTGTCCGGCGGGCTGGCCGACCGGGTGCGGGTCAGGATTCGTCCGGTCGATTCCGAGCAGATCGAGCAGCAAGGCCTGGACGCGCTGAAGAACGTTGATGCCATTCTGGTGCCGGGCGGCTTTGGCGAGCGGGGATTCGAAGGCAAGATCGCCGCGATTCGCCATGCCCGCGAAAACGGGATTCCGTATCTGGGCATCTGCCTGGGACTGCAGGCCGCGGTCGTCGAGTTCGCGCGCAATGTCTGCAATCTGGAAAAGGCCAACTCCACCGAGATCGATATCGACACGCCGCACCCGGTGATCGGGCTGATCACCGAATGGCTGGACGAAACGGGTCAGCGCCAGCTGCGCGATGAAGGCTGCGATCTGGGCGGCACAATGCGTCTGGGCGCGCAGCGCTGCCGGCTGATTTCGGGTACGCGGGTGCGCAAGCACTACGGCCGGGACGAGATCCTGGAACGCCATCGCCACCGCTACGAGTTCAACAACACCTATCGACAGACGCTTGAAGAACACGGGATGAAGATCGCCGGCGCCTCGGCCGACGACATGCTGGTCGAAATCATCGAGTTGCCGGGCCACCCGTGGTTTGTCGGCTGCCAGTTCCATCCCGAATTCACCTCCACGCCGCGCGATGGTCATCCGCTGTTTACCGGATTCATCCGCGCCGCGCTCGAACACGCCGGGTCGAAGCCCGCGCACAAAGAGGCGGACCCATCTTGAAAATCGCAGACTTCGAAGTCGGCATCGACAAACCGTTTTTTCTGATTGCCGGGCCCGATACGCTGGAATCGCTGGACATGTGCCTTGAGGTGGCCGGGCACCTGGCCGAGGTGACTTCAAGGCTTGGTATTCCTTACGTCTTCAAGGGTTCTTTCGACAAGGCCAACCGCACCTCGGTGAAGTCATATCGCGGCCCCGGAATGGAAGAAGGTCTGACGATGCTCGCGACCGTTCGCGAGCAGACAGGGGTGCCGGTGCTCACCGACGTGCATGAAGACACGCCGCTCGATGAGGTGGCGGCCGTGGCCGATGTTCTTCAGACACCCGCCTTCCTCTGCCGCCAGACCAATTTCATCCAGAACGTCGCGCGTCTGGGCAAACCCATGAACATCAAGAAGGGTCAGTTTCTTTCGCCCTGGGAGATGCGCACCGTGGTCGAGAAGGCGCGCGCTGTCGGCAACGAACAACTCATGGTCTGCGAGCGCGGCTACATGTTCGGCTACAACAACCTGGTGGCCGACATGCGGTCGCTGGCGATCATGCGCGAGACCGGCTGCCCGGTGGTGTTCGACGCCACGCACTCGGTTCAGCTTCCGGGCGGGCAGGGCGACAGCTCGGGCGGCGCACGGGAGTTCATCCCGGTACTGGCCCGCGCCGCGGTCGCGGTCGGCGTGGCCGGGATCTTCACCGAAACGCACCCGGAGCCGGAAAAGGCCTTGTGCGACGGTCCTAATTCGATGCGGCTTGCCGATATGGAAGGCTTGCTGGAGACGCTTGTACAGATCGACCGGGTGGTCAAGAGAGCATAGTTTTCAGTTTTCAGCTGCAGGTTTTCAGCAATCAAAAGGCTGCTCGCGGTTGATTGCCGGGTCTGCTGAAAACTGAAAACCTGCAACTGGATACGCCTGATTCTTTCCCTGCCG
>JGI12048J13642_10807936_pt1 | contig 36180 bp, 32 predicted proteins | sample ElkSlonscriptome_16_FD_13642 | JGI IMG/M metagenome (IMG submission 13642)
TCATAATCAGGCGCATGTGGTTGAGCGCGTTGCTGTTGGATTGACCACCCAAGACACTAATGACGCCTGTCATTTTGCCCGACAACTCGTCAAAGCTCATCAGATCAAGAGCGTTTTTGATCACCCCACTGACGCTGCCATGATATTCGGGAGTCGCGAGGATGAGGCCATCTGCGGACTTCACGGTCGCTCGTAAACGTTCGACATCGGGATAGTCGGGATACTCTTTGCCGCCATCACAAAACGGAAGGGTCATGGTTCTCAAATCGAGAACTTCGACCTCTGCGCCTAAGACTGCAACCCTCTGTGCTGCGAGATTGAGCGCCTGATATGCGTGTGAGCCTTCGCGCAAACTGCCGCCAATGCCTACGATTTTGACCATGATGCTTTCTCCGAATCTGTTTTGAAGATACATTTACAATAGCAACTTGAAGTCGTCATGACTTCGCATTGTTGGGTGAGCGTTTGGTGCAAGCACGTCTAGTATTGATGTCAGAGCGATTGCTGTCAGAGTGAGCTACTTTGCAGCGGCGAGTGCCTTTCGAAGCTGACCGTGATGGTCGGACAACAGGCGATCGCCCGTTTCTGCATCGACCTCTGCCCAGTGCATCAGCAGAGCTAGCTTGACCTTGCGTCCGCTTTGCTCCAATAGTGTTGCTGCCGTATCGCGATCGATTCCAGTTAGGTCACGCAAGATTCTCAGAGAGCGGTCGTAGAGCTTGCTGTTCGTCACTGATACGTCAACCATACGGTTTCCGTACACCTTGCCGAGTTTTACCATCGTTCCTGTTGAGAGAATATTGAGGGCAAGTTTGGTAGCAGTTCCCGCTTTGAGCCGTGTTGAACCTGCCAAGACTTCTGGCCCCACCAGCAAACGAATATCGACATCCACCTCAATGCTCACTTGCTCTGAAGGCACACAGGCTAAAAATAACGTGCGGGCTCCCCGCTGGCGAGCCGCAGCGATCGCCCCATGTACATAGGGTGTGGTGCCCCCTGCCGTGATACCCATGACGACATCTCTGTGGGTGACGCGATGATGGGCGATCGCTGCGGCCCCATCATCAGCCAAGTCTTCTAGTCCTTCAGAGCTGCGCAGCAGCGCGGCGGCTCCTCCGGCCAAAATGCCCTGCACCATCTCCGGTGGAGTGCAAAACGTGGGCGGACATTCAGCCGCATCGAGTACGCCTAATCTGCCGCTCGTGCCTGCTCCAACATAGAAGAGACGCCCCCCTTCTGCCAGAGATTTCGCCGTGTAGTCGATGGCTTCAGCCAATGCCTCTCGTGCTGCCGATACGGCTGTAATCACCTGCTGATCTTCCTGACAGAACACATCCACAATTTCTAGAGCGCTCATTTGGTCTAGGTTAGCGCTGTTGGGATTCTCCTGCTCAGTGAGAAGGTGCCCGCGTTCGACAGCAGGAGACGAGGAAAAATCATCGTCAGTTGGCGCTTGAAAATCAGGTGAAGTCATAACCTCTTAAAGCATAGATTAACTAGAGTTGTGCATCGCTGCCGCGAGCAAGGGACTTGCCTCAGGCGATTTCTGGACATGAATATAAAATTACCGAATCGGCGGTACCTTACACTTCGCCAACGACACCCTAACGACCCCCTACAGAAGGAATGAATCCCTAGAGACTAAACAGCTTCTCAAGATTCTTCCGAATCCATGCAACGGGGTTAATATCGTATTCTGCCGGGTTAATTAGTCCCAGCTCTTGTAGACGGCGCTGCTGCATCGACAACTCTGCTCGATGCTTGCCCATTTCTTTGACAATCAAATCATAGATACGGGGCTGATCGTTCAACAGTTTCTTAAACCCTTGAGGACTGATCGAAAAAACAGTCGTCTCTTCAAGGGCTTTGACAGTCACGGTGCGCGGCACATTTAACATTAGAGAAAATTCGCCAATATACTGCCCCGCCTCTAAAACCGTGGGAGAGGACTGACCTCCGATGGCGTATCCCACTGAGCCTGACAGAATGATGTAGAAAGCATCCCCTGGCCCGCCTTCTTCGTAAAGAATTTCACCGACTTGGAGATGGCGACGGTGACCGATTTCAACTAGCTTGCGTAGCTCGATTTCGCTACAGCTTTCGAAGTAAGAAAGCTGTTTCAAAAGTGTGCGCACGGGCACGGGCTTTGTAAATTGTCCGATTATGACGTTTGCTGGCTGCTGTAAGACAGCATGTTCGTCGTAGCTTTCTGGACTTGATTTGATGACAACATTGGGATTTCGTTGCCACACATCGAGCCGAGGAGAAGCGAGTTTGAGACCATGCTGCCTCAAATTTTGCTCAATGATGAATCGTAGTGAGCTTTCGGTAATATATTTTTTGTCAATTTGCTTCATCCACACCCATAGATGGAAGTCGTAAGAATTGTGGGTGATGCCTGTGAAATATACTTCAGGAGGATATTCATAGGACACACTCTCTTCTAAATAAGCAGAGTCCATCAAGACCTCAATCACCTGAACCGGATCGCTCTCGTGGGCAACGCTGATGGGAATCGATACCCAACCGTAGGGATTTTGATACGTCCAGTTGACGATTTGATTGCCGACGAGGTGACTGTTGGGCAACACAATATGTCGCTGGGTAATGGTGCGCACCACCGTGGAGCGCAGAGAAATATCGACGATGTAGCCTGACATTCCGTCCCATTCGATAAAGTCACCGACCTTCAGCTTTTGCTCGATCAGAAGAGTAATGCCGCTGATGAAGTTGCGAGTGATTTCCTGTAGACCAAAACCAATCCCAATACCCAGACTGCCTGCAAGAACTGCGAGGGATGCGAGATTAATACCGATCGCCTGAAGTAAAGCAATACAAAACAGAGTGCCCAGGCTATAGCTGGTCACGGTGGCGATCGCCTCACGGGTTCCTTGCTTTAGCCCGATGCTGCCGAGCACGTAGTTTGACAGCACTTGCTTGAGGCTAAGAGAGATTACCAGAGCGATGAGCAAAACGAGCATGAACTGGGCGATCGCCCCTAAGGAAACCAAACTATTCCCGATTCGCAGCAGGGGATAGTCAAGAACGTTGTTGATCGATTCTGAGAACCGAACAACAAGAGAATAAAGAGCTGAATCTGTAAACGAAACCGACAGCAGGTGCACAGGAATAACGTGGGCTTGAGGTGGATGACAAAAAGGAAAAGAAGTATTAGGCGATGCCTTTACCCCCCCGAAAATGAATTGCGGGCTAGCTAGTGAAAGCCGCCCTTTGGAAAAAGATACGCCGGCTGTCAGTTCCAAAGGGATTTGAGCTTCTCCGAAGGGACTTCGTCTGCTACAACCTGCAAATTATTCAGTATGGGCGGTTGTTGTGAGGTAACCATGATGAAACTTTCTAAGTCTTCATTGCTCAAAACGACAAAAGTTGGTGCTATTCCTCAAAAATGAAGCAGCCCTACAGCATTATTCCGCATCATGCCTCCTAAATAACGATGTCCGAGCCTGTGCCGCTAAAAATCATGCCATCAGGTGATTCTGCTTTTGTAACGAACTGTTCACGGACTGAGGAAAGGATCGTTACATCGAATACAGTTTCAAATTCCAGCAAGCTTAAGAGTCTATGGATAAACCGTGCGATCAAAAATATTTCGTGAACGGCCTCTATGAAGTACTGAACTATTACTGAACTGAAATTGCTATGGCACAAGACTCTGATAACTTGACACCTTCCCCTGATAGGGAATCTGAATCATCGGGGGCGATCGCCAGTCCTCCTCAGCCCTCTGAGTCTCATGACTTTCCCCACCAGTCGGGGGCGATCGCCGACTTCTTCGGGTTCAATACTCTGCGCACCACCATGCGTAACGAAGTGCTGGCCGGGGTCACGACCTTTGTCACGATGGCTTATATCCTGGCTGTCAATCCTGGCATTTTGTCAGAGGCAGTTTTCTTACAAGAACCAGGCGATCTTTTCGGCGAACTGGTGATGGCGACGGCGCTATCTGCGGCTCTCGCCACCCTGATCATGGGGCTTTACGCCAAATTACCCTTCGTTTTGGCCCCCGGAATGGGTGTCAATGCCTACTTTGCTTTTTCTGTCGTTTTGGGACTAGGCATCGACTGGCGTGTTGCTCTCGCAGCGGTTTTTATTGAAGGCATCATTTTCATTTTGATGACCATCAGTAACCTCCGAAGCAAAATCGTATCAGCCATTCCTGAATGTATTAAGCACGCGACGACCGCAGGTATTGGTCTGTTTATCGCCTACATCGCCCTCAAAAATGCGGGCATTATTGTCGCAGATGAGGCGACCTTTACAACTCTGGGAGATTTAAAGTCGCCTGCAACGCTGGTCGCAGTCATCGGTATTCTTCTGACCTCAGCCTTCATGGCTCGCCGCATCACGGGTGCTCTTCTGTGGGGCATTTTGGCTACCGCGCTGCTCGGATGGATTGTCGGCGCTGCGCCTTGGCCGAGTGGGTTTATTGGGGTACCACCGCTACCGACGGATCTCTTTGGTCAAGCGTTTGTTGGGCTAGCAGATGTTCTTGCGACTAGCGTTTGGCAGCTTTTCGGTATTGTCTTTGTACTCCTGTTTGTCGATTTGTTTGACACCATTGGAACGCTAACAGGATTAGGGGCTAAGGCTGGTTATATCGACGAAGAGGGTAACTTTCCTGGGGTTGAACAAGCCTTTATGGCAGATGCTGTGGGCACGACGGCAGGTGCTGTGTTAGGAACGTCCACAGTGACGACCTATATCGAGTCCGCATCGGGGATCTCAGAAGGAGGACGGAGTGGTTTCACAGCTATTGTGGCTGCGGCGTTGTTTGCCCTGTCGATTTTGTTTATTCCTCTACTGTCGGGTATTCCCGCATTTGCGACGACTCCATCCTTGCTGATTGTGGGTGTGTTGATGATGACGGGAGTGCGTCGGATTCGCTGGGAAGATCCCGCAGAATCAATTCCGAGCTTCTTGACGATTCTGATTATGCCGCTCAGCTTTTCTATCGCAGAGGGTCTGGCGATGGGACTGATCGCATATCCGTTCATAAAAGCCTTTCAGGGCAAGAGCCATGAAGTCACCATTGGGATGTGGATTTTGGCGATCGTCTTCATCATTCGATTTGCTGTGACCTAAGGCGAAATACTGCGGCTGACGTGCTGTTAGGGGCGATCGCCAACCTTCTGCTCTATTCTCAGTTCTCTGATTGGATTAGCGCCAGTCATTGCCTCAACTTGTGAATTCCTCTTCCAACCCTGGGAGAGGGATTTTGCTTTCTCGCCTCTCTAGAAGTTGGAAAGACATCGAAGGATAGGGAAGCGATAGAGAATTGTTGAGAACAGGCCAAAATTTCTCCCTCACAGAGAATGCCTCGCGGGAATAGGTGCTGTGGTTTGTGAATTCTGAGCGGATGGAACGTGCCATTGCTAGAGAGCCGCAATGTTAGAGAGCCGCAATGGGCGATCGCACTTCATTCAATGCCGTTTTGACCCGGTCTAGGTGTCGAGCGACAAGTCCTTGAGTCAGCATCGTTTCCGCTTTCGCAAGTCCTGCCTCAAACGAGTCACAGACACCTCCACGCCAGAGATAAAAGCCGCTGTTCCAAATAGCAGACTTCATCAGTTCAGACGGGGTTCCGTGCAAGACTGACTTGAGCTGATCGAAATACGCCTCATCAGATTCGAGGGGAACATCTTTGCCCTCAAAGCCATAGTCTCTGGGGTGCAGGAGCAGGCGCTCCATTGTCGATTGCGGCTCGTGAGGTGAATCGTTCGATGCGACTTCTGATTCTGATGGTGTGAACAGACCCACAATGCACGTGCGATCGCGCGGCAGGTCGCAACTTCCTTCTAGTCCCTTGATTGTCATGAAGGAACGCACCTGATGCAGTGTGAGAGCGGTTTGAATCATCTGCTCTGTTGGCGGATGGACGAATCCACAGGTCACTAGAGCGTCTTGTTCTCGGTAAGGACTCCACATGAGTTCTAGGGTGGCCTGGGGCGGCCGCTTGCCAAGCTGGTCTCGGTAGGGAACGAGTCCCTGAGCGAGAGGAAAGTGATCGGGCAAGTAGACAAACCCTAAATATATTTTTTCAAAGACAGTTTGTACTTGATCAATTGACAAGCCCGTCCAGTTGAGCCCCAGTCCTTGCCAGATTTCGACCAGCGGTAAGCCATATTTGGTGGGCATGCGTTCGCCACCGTGCAGCACTACGGGACAGCCTGCTGTTGCTAGCACCAAAGCTGTAATAGGAGTGACGGGAGCCGTGCGCGATCGCCCATCGTAGGGAGAATTCATCACGATCGGACGATAAGCCGCCTCAACAGAAGAAAGCTGTTGCCCAAATTCTTTGTAGGCATCTAGCATTCCAGCCAGTTCTTCTCCCGTCGGGCGGCGGATGCGATGGGCAATCATGAAGGCTCCAATCTGAGCCGGGGTCGCATCCTGAGTTAGCATCATGCGAGCTGCGTCAGAGGCTGCTTGACGAGACAGACTTTCGCTTGTGTGTTGCCCGCTGCCCACCTTGCGAAGCAGCTCTCGAAATTGCTCACTCATAATCAGAAATGTAGACCTGATAGGATGGCAGAAAGATTAAACGGCTTCGATTCACAGAAATATCGATACTTGTTGTGGGCGTTGAGTGTCAGAATGTTAAGCTCCTCCATTCTTGAATAAAATCAGCTCTGAAGCGGATTCTTTTGGGATTTCTAAAAAGAATTGGCGGCGATTAAAGATTGAGCAGACTGACCATTGAACGACTGACCATTGAATGACGTTTGATCCTCCACGATCAGCGTTTTGACTAGATTTCGAAAATGCTGAATGGGCGGAATATCGAGGCGATCGCGAGTGGTGACCAACACAACTTCGCGAGTCAAAATTTGTGGAGCAGTAGAGCGGGTTGTTAACGTCGAGTCAGCTTGGATGTCACTCATAGCAGAGCGCGGCAACAGGGCAACAGCGCTACCGCGTTTTACGATGCCACGAAAGGCATCAAGCGTGTTGAGTTCTAGAATAGACTTCAGCTCTAAATTTTGGCGTTGAAACTGTTCCTGCACCAGCCGTTGCATTCCATAACCATCTTTGAACACGACTTGCGGAAACTGAGCCAACTCCGTCCAGGGAACTTGATTGTGCTGAGCTAGAGGGTGACTGGCCGCCATCATGATCTCAATCGGCTCTTCAAACAGAGAGTCTACAACCATGTCGGAGCTAGCTGTAAGAAAGCGATTGTTCATGACGATCGCCGCATCGACTAGTCCATCTCGGAGAACCTTGAGGGCGCGATCGCTTCCCAGAGAGGTGACGCGCAACTGCACCTCAGGATAGCTATGGCAAAACTCTTGCAGTACCGGAGGCAGATGATAGGCGCAAACCGAGTGAATGACTGCGACACATAATTCTGGCTGCTTGCCCTGACGCAATTCTTCAAATTCGGCAACGGCTTGACTCCATTCGTGGCAAATTTTGCGGGCGCGATAGAGGAGGCGATCGCCCGCCACTGTGAGCTTTGCTTGGGCATTGCGATGAAAAACAGGCATACCTAGCTCAGCCTCCAAGGACTGAACCTGGCGACTAATAGTTGACTGCGTTACCCCACAGCGTTGAGCCGCCTGTTGGAAACTCTTCGTTTCAGTCACGGCTAAAAACGCCTGTAGTTGTTCGAGACGCACGAGCGATCCCCCTTATTATGGGTTCCCATGGTGTTGCGGCAAGCTGAACGGCAAACAGCATCTTTTACCTATGCCTAAACAGTAGGTAAAAGATGCTGTCGTCTTTGTATCCTCAGCTACAGCTCCTTAGACAGATGCAGGCAATAGCCCGCCATCTTGGAGCTAGCTTCAGCAGCCCTCTACTCGTAGTGGAGCTGTTGATTACACACAACTCGTTGATGACCCAGGAGGTCGTCTCGTTCACCCCTTCAATCTTCATTTTCAAAGAAGGCTGAAGCACGTGGATGCCGAATCTGTCGATGGGTGTGGCTTGACAGCTCAGGGGAGAGACCCGATTTAAACCCAGGAGCATGTCACTTGGATGGCTTTGTCACGAGCAGAGAATCTCAGCGTGATGGCGAATATGATCGCCTACAAACGTTGAAATGAAGTAATAGCCGTGATCATACTCAGGCTGCATCCTTAAGATCAGGGGTTGACTCACTTCTTCACAGGCGGATTGAAAAAGCTCTGGTAGGAGCTGCATTTGCTGCAAAAACGAGTCAGCGCTGCCTTGGTCGATGAGAATGGGGTGACTAAAAAGGGGGCGATCGCGCTTCGTTGTTCTGACCAGTGCGCTGGCATCATAGGTCGCCCATTGACTTTTGTCGTCGCCTAAATAATGGCGAAATGCTTTTTGCCCCCAGGGGCACTGCATCGGTGCGGCAATTGGTGCAAAGGCAGACACCGAACGGTAGCGATCTGGATTTTTGAATGCACAAATCAGCGCCCCGTGTCCTCCCATCGAATGCCCGAAAATACTCTGACGCTCCATATCAGCCGGAAAATTTGCTGCGATGAGCTGAGGCAGTTCGTCCACCACATAGCTATACATGCGATAGTTCTGCTTCCAAGGGGATTCGGTTGCATCAACATAGAATCCCGCACCTGTTCCAAAGTCCCAAGCATCGTCTTCGCCCGGAATGCCTGCATCGCGAGGGCTGGTATCAGGAGCGACAAGCATGATGCCATGCTCTGCGGCATAGCGCTGGGCTCCGGCCTTTGCCATAAAGTTTTCGTCGGTGCAGGTCAGCCCCGACAAAAAATACAGCACCGGAACCGCTTGTGTTTTGGCTTGGGGCGGCAGATAGACAGAAAATTTCATCTCGCCCTGACACGCCTCGGATGGATGACTGTAAAAGCGGGTAGAACCTCCAAAACAGGCGTGTTGGCCGCGAAGGGTGAGAGATGCAGACATAAGATGACAGGCAATAGACGACGATGAACCCGCGAGAGTTGTTGAGCACTCTCTTGATTCAATCACTCTAGCGTAAGGTCTGAAGTTAGAGCGATCGCACTTGGTCTAGAACTCGATGAGCTAGCTCTAATTTGCTGCATGGGGGAATGTCGGTGCGATCGCCATGTCGAGTCAGTATGACAGCCTGATTTGTGCTGCTGCCGAAGCCACTAGAAGGCTGATCGATGGGGTTCGCTACAATCAGGTCGAGCCCTTTTCGCTTCAGCTTATCGAGCGCAGGGGCAATGATATCGCCAGTCTGAGCTGCAAAGCCAATCAGTTTTTGATCAGACCGAAGATGGGTACGCAAGTCTTGCAAAATGTCAGGTACGGACTGTAACGGCAGGCTGTCGGGCAAGTCTCCCTTGGGTAGTTTTGCTCCAGAGCAGCTTGCAGGTCTTACATCCGCAACTGCCGCCGCCATGATGATCCAGTCCGCCGTTTTGGTATGGCACAGCATCGCCTGATGCATCTCTGCTGCGGTGGTAATGGGAACGAAAGAGATGGCAGAATCAGCTTCGGCGAGTAATCGAGCCTCTATTGGTCCGTGGACTAAAGTGACGGTTGCGCCTCGGTGGTGGGCGGCTTGGGCAAGGGCAATTCCCATCTTTCCGGTTGCAGGGTTGCCAATAAAGCGGACGGGATCGAGAAACTCGCGGGTACTGCCTGCGCTGATCAGCACCTGCTTATTTTCTAAGTCTCGTTTGCCCAGAGTGTCAGCCAAAGAATGAAGATGAGCCAGAATTTGACTCGGCTCGGCCATGCGCCCTGTGCCAACGCGATCGCACGCCAGCAGTCCTGCGCCTGGGCCAATGGTGTGGTATCGAGGGTTTGACCGAATCGCCTGCCAGTTCTGCTGTACGGTCATCTGCTCCCACATATCAGTATTCATGGCAGGAGCAACCAACACGGGACAGGCCGAAGCCAAAACCGTGTTGGTCAGCAGATTATCTGCTAGTCCGTGGGCTAGCTTGGCCAGAGTATTTGCCGTCACTGGAGCGAGGAGAATTAGGTCTGCCCATTCTCCCAAAGCGATATGAAGGGGGCGAGGCTCAGCTGCCTCCCAGAAATCGGAGTCATTGTAAGCGCGATGTCGCGACAGGCTTGCAAACGTCAACGGCGCGACAAACTGTTCTGCGCGATCGGTGAGCACCACCCGCACCTCAGCTCCAGCTTTGGCAAGGGATGATACGATTTCGCATACTTTGTAAGCCGCAATGCCCCCTCCTACACCGACCACAAACTTTCGATGGCTCAGCATCGGCAGCTTTAGGTGAAAATCGCAGAAGATCCAGGAAGGTGATAAATCTGGTTATGATTCGTCATAGGTTTCCATGTCTAATAGATAAAGATAAGACTCGACCATGTCCGGGCGTTGAAAGGCGATCGCCCGCAGCAAATGCCAGTCTTTCAGCCCATCAAATGGATTGGCATATTCATCTGTTTCCAAGCGTTGAGCTAGACTTTCAACATCTGATTCAGTGATGTGGTCGATATCATGTCCGGCGAAGCTCATGGTTGTCATGGCTCAATCCTTCCCCTCAAGAGCGTTTGCAGATTCGAACAGCAGACTTTCAAAACAACGAACGTCACCAGATATCAGAATCTGATCCGAGCAGGTATGAGGAACTGTTTCCTCTCAGTCATTAATGTACACTGCCGCATTTCTTATCCTAATCTTTCTGTTGGAGCTGTGTAACGACTTCACCCATAAAAGTTTGCATAAGATTCAATAACTCCAGCGAAATTTCGTGTCCCATGTCGAACTCGTGATATTGCAAGGGGGCATTGAGTTGTAGAAGCTGATCTCGTGCCTGTTGTGCAAGTTCTAGGGGAACTGCCGGGTCGGATCGTCCATGTCCCATCAGAATAGGGGGTAGTGGAAAATCCAGATCCTCAGGGCGTTTGGGCAGCGGCTCGTGAAGATAGCCGCTCATTACCATCAAAGCGGCAAAAGGGAGGCGACAGGACAAATCAAGAGTCATGGCTCCCCCCTGGGAAAATCCAGCCAACACCGTGCGCGATAGGGGAATGTTTGTTTCTGAGGTTAGCTGGTGAATCCAGTCCATCAGGAGATGACGGCTGTTCTCCAGCTCAGCCTGAAAGTCATCACCCAGGTCAAACTGCGTTCCCGTACTGGTAAACGTTTCGGAGAGGTTGTACCACATGCGACCTCCGGGCACGAGCGGATGGGGCATGGGCGCATCGGGAAAGGCCATCTGAAAGTCAGGCCGCTGAAGATAGGGGGCAATGCCTAAGAGATCCTGACAGTTTGCACCCCAACCATGTAACAAGATCAGCAGTCCGATTGGAGAGTCGGGTGTTTGATGGGGAACGGCGATCGCATGAAGAGACAGAAGCTTTCTCCTTACCGAATAAAAAGGATTGAATCAGGACAGTAAACAGTTGACGGTGAGCCGATAGGAAGACCTTAAATCAGTTAGCCTCCTTGAAAATCATAAGTTTATCTGACTTCCATTTCCATCTATCCTGGATAAGGCGTTGGGTCTTTCAAGACTAAATCAAAGATAAGCAGAGAAACAGCATGGCAAAACTGGCACTATTGAGCGTTTCTGACAAAACCGGAGTCGTAGATCTCGCTCAAACCCTGGTTGATGAGTTCGGGTTTCAGATTATCAGCAGTGGCGGCACCGCAAAAGCCTTGCAAGAGGCGGGCATTGCCGTTACCAAGGTGTCGGACTACACGGGATCGCCCGAAATTTTAGGCGGGCGAGTAAAAACTCTGCATCCCCGGATTCACGGCGGTATTTTGGCACGACGTAATTTGCCAGAGGATGAAGCTGATTTGGCAGCAAACGATATCCAACCGATTGATTTGGTTGTGGTCAATCTTTACCCCTTCGCGCAGACCATCATGAAACCTGATGTGACGCTACCAGAGGCGATTGAAAATATTGATATTGGGGGCCCAACGCTGCTGCGAGCTTCAGCCAAAAACTTTGCTCATCTAACGGTGCTGTGCAGTCCGGTGCAGTATGACGAATACCTCCACGAGTTGCGCCACAACCAGGGGGAGGCAACTCTGCAATTTCGGCAAAAGGCTTCGCTGCAAGCGTTTCGTCATACAGGCCAATATGACCAGGCGATCGCCACCTACTTAGCGAGTCTCGATCCCTCTATCAGCGAAGTTGAAGCCGATGCGAACTTAATTCCTGAAACCTTTGCTATGTCGGGCTGTCAGATGCAAGAGCTGCGCTATGGCGAAAATCCCCACCAGCCAGCAGCTTGGTATCAATCGGGAACAGCCGTAACCGGATGGGCCGCTGCCGAAAAGCTCCAGGGCAAAGAGTTGAGCTACAACAATTTGGTTGATTTGGAAGCCGCGCGACGAATCATTGCCGATTTTGGGAGCAGACAGCCCGTTGCCGCAGTGCTGAAGCACACCAATCCTTGTGGAGTGGCGATCGCCAGTAGTTTATCCGAAGCCTATGAGCGAGCGTTTAACGCAGATTCGGTGTCAGCCTTTGGCGGCATTGTGGCGCTTAATCAGTCTATTGATGCTGCAACCGCTGAAGCCATGACCCGTACATTCTTAGAATGCGTCATCGCTCCAGGCTGTGAACCCGAAGCCCAAGACATTCTGGCGCGTAAGAAAAATTTGCGGGTGTTGGTAATGCCCGAGTTTCGCCAAGGGCCAGCCCAAACCATGAAGGCGATCGCCGGAGGCTTTTTGCTCCAGGCTAGCGACACCCACGAGGTCAACCCAACGGAATGGAAGATGGTGACTGACCTCAAGCCCTCAGCAGAGCAGCTCAATGAGCTGGTGTTTGCCTGGAGTGTGGTGAAGCATGTCAAGTCCAATGCCATCGTGATCACAGCCGATCAGACCACCCTTGGCATCGGTGCCGGTCAGATGAATCGGGTTGGAGCCGTGGCGATCGCCCTCGACCAGGCTGGCGATCGAACGAGGGGAGCGGTGATGGCAAGCGATGCGTTCTTCCCCTTTGACGACTCTGTGCGGACGGCGGCTGACAAAGGAATTGTGGCGATCGTGCAGCCCGGAGGCAGCATGCGCGACGACGACTCGATCAAGGCCGCGAATGAGCTAGGCATCGCGATGGTGTTTACAGGCATACGTCATTTTCTGCACTAACGCTTTTGCCTTCTTCCATCATCAAGACGATGAGTCGCTGCGCGATGGATGGCCGTGCCAACTGCGGTCATTTTCGTGATCATATTCTTGACGGAGCAAGTCGGTGACTTCGTCCATCGTTCCCGTCGAAGGAATCCAGCTGGAGTTCACGTCAGGAAAATCGACCTTGCAGTTTTCGCATTTCTTTTCTGATGAAAAGCGAATAGGACACCAAAATGACTCGACGTTCCTCAGCATTTCCGTGCCAAGCGACCAAACGCCCGTCATCCAGTCGCAGTATAAGCACCAAATGAGGTCGTAGCCTACGAGTCCTTCAAACTTTTGACGCGACACATTGACCCAGTCTTTGGCGTCATAGGCAGGCAAGCGGATCAGCCAAGTCAGAGGCGGGTAGGCGAGCCATTCTGATAATCGTACGACCCAGAAAGTTGGAATCGCAATGGCCGTGACCCAGAGTGCGGCATGGTTTTGCCATTTTCCAACAATGGTTCCCAGCGTAACGTGAATCGATTCGGTTCCAGATTGAGGCGATCGCACCCGTTCATCGATCGACACCCAGACCATCACAGCACTGACTTCTGCGGCGATCGCGACCGGAATGCCCCAAAAGCCGAGAGCCGAGAGGCTAACCACCAGAGGAAATAGAGTGAAGTAGGCCACGACTGCATCCAGTCCTGGAGCCTGAATTAGGTTTTGAGAGATAGGCTTCGTCCATGCTCCCAACAGCGGTAGAGTCTGCAAGATGAGTGCGCCCAGCACTAGCGCGCTCGTTAGGCCGAGATAGAGTACTAGGGTCGAAAGTAGAGTCATGACAGTAGCCCTGGATAGACGAGAAACACGCTTAAGGAATTGGTCAAACGCTTCTTATCGAAGAGGATAGTGGGAAGCTTTGGATACCGTATACCCAACGTAATAAGTCGAAACAGTTTTGCAACTCATTGGCCACGTACCGATGTGACTTGTTTTGTCAGGGTTTGGAACTGAAAGCAGCTCGTGAATCTTGCGAATCCGAGGAATAAGAGAGTCAACCCAGAGTTTCGGGGTGAGATCAAGAGACGGTATCGCGCGGCGGTGAGGTGAGTGCAGATATGGCCTCAGGCGGGGGCAGAACAACGAGCACAGCAGCGCCTGCGGCTTCGAGTTGGTGGCGATAGCGTTCTGCGGTTGCTTGGTCTAATCCAGTCGCAACGATACTGAGGGGTTCTGTGAGAAGATTCGCGGCTATTTTTGCATCGTGCGGTCCGAAGACTTGGACAAGCTGCTGAATCTCAGCTTGGCGATCGCCTGGAACGGTCTTCAACAGAATGTCGAAAGATAGCCGGGTTGAAGAATCGTCAGCACTTTCTTCGGCAGCTTCTTCCGAATGGGTTTGTGAGGGAGTTTGGCGATCGCCCACAAATTCTTCTGAAAACTGTTCGGAATCAGGGATCTCTTGACCATCGCTATCAAAATCCGATACTGGTCGAGGCAAATCAGTGAAGGCTTGCGATTGCAAGTCTTCCAACGGATGGGGGGTCGCATTGTTGAGCAGTCGTTGAGCATCGCTGTATCCCAGCGTGAAGAGATAGAAGATGCCTCCTTGGTCGTCAACGTGAAAGGTGGCATTGAACGTACGAGCACGCTCGTCCAGATAAAGGCGAGCGCGATCGCCCGATAGTCCAGTGGCTTCTGCGAAATCAAAGGCAGAGATTTTTCCCTGACCTTGCTTCACAAGATTGAAAAATGTAGTGCGAAAGCGATCGCGCTCTTGACGACGAGCATTAGTATGCAGCCCACCCGCTAGCCATGTACCGACGACAGTAGGGGGAATTCCGAGAATAACAAGGGCAGCAATCGCATTGCTTTTTTCTTCCTGAGTCGATTCCGGATTTATGATGTCGATGGAGGTCAGCATGACAATAGGAACTCCGATAAGCAGCAGCAGTCCGGCGATCGCCTTTTTCAAAACTCTCATGCGGGCGATTTTATCCGATAAAAATTGCGATTAAATTGCGATTAAACAGTGGTAGTCAAGACAATCAAGCTTGCTCCTCATTATGCCCGACGGGTCGCCACTCGGTAGAATAGCGAGGTCAGGCCCACCAAAAACATCATGACTCCAGACGATATTACAGCTCTGTTAAGCGAACTTTTTGACGAAGGGTTACGTAACAACTCTCCCGAGAGCTGGCAGATTGAAGACGGTAATTCCCGATTGCTGCTGTTGCTCTCAGAAGACCAGACTTGGCTGCGAGTGCTAATTTCCATCGCTCCAGAGCAAGATGCTCAACCCTTCCTACAGCAGCTTCTCGAATCAAACTTCGATGAAACTCAAGAAACTCGCTACGCACTCTATCAGCGAGTACTGTGGGGAGTATTTCAGCATAATTTCGCAACATTGACCCTGGAAGACTTGCGGCAGGCAATCGCGCGTCTCACACAGCTCCAGCGCAAAGGGTTGTCAGACACTTTCAACCGGGTCGCAGAAGACCAAATTCGGCAAATTATCTATGCTGCTAAGCTTCAAGGGCAGTCGTTAGAAGCCACGATGAAAACCCTAGAACGGTTTTATCACGAAGGGGTCATGGGTGAAGTCAGCCAAAGTGCTGACCAACGAAATTCAGTATTGGCGGCATGGCGCTATCAGCTAGAGCGATTGTGGAATGAAGTGGGCAACGAGGGGTAACGCAGCAACATTGGGAAGGGGTAATTTGCAAACTTGGGATGCACCCAGTGAATTGCAATCACATCAGTGATAAAAAGCTTTGACGTTGATCATCTAAACGAGTTCTCAGCCTTAACGTTTAACTGAATCCAGGTTTTATGACCGTAGACTATAACCTTGTCATTGTTGGCGGTAGTGTGACAGCTCGATATGCCGCAGAGTTGGCTCGTCGATTGAAGGCACGGGTTGCCCTGGTTGAACCCTATGCTGTCACTCAACTCCCCTTAGAGTCTGTGCTAGTGAGCAGCGAATCTGAAATACTGGCTCTTCAGGCCATTCAACATGCTCCGTCTGGAGATTGGCAAGATCGCTGTCGCTGGGGCCAAACGGTGATTCGACAACAATCGCAGCAGCAATCACTCAGCTCTCTCGCAATGTTGGGGGTCGATGTGGTTGTGGGCAATGCTGAGTTTTGTCGGCGCGATCGCGACTTTGGGGTGTGGGTGAAAGGCGCTAAAGGAACAAGCGATCGCTGGCTCACGGCTCACAGCTATTTGCTTTGTCCAGGTTCTGTCCCGACTCTGCCACCGATTACTGGCCTCATTGATGTTCCATTTCTTACCCTGGATGATGTCCTCGCGCTGAAGCCGGGACAGCAAACTGTGGCATTAAACGGACACAGCCTCATCGTGGGTCAGTCGGCGCGCAGTATAGAGCTGGCTCAAGCGTTGGCACAGCAGGGCAAAGCTGTGACTCTCCTGGTGGAGTCACAGCAGTTTGAGCTGGGATGGGATGCGGATGTGTCGCGATTGCTGCTGGCTCAGCTAGAGGCCGATGGGGTCGCAGTTCAAACCGGAACGCAGGCTTTGCAAGCCAAGTGGATTGATGGGCAAGTGTGGGTGCAGACGACCCATCGGGCGATCGCCGTTGACCATCTCATTCTTGCAACTCAGCGGCAGCCTCTGTTGGGGCAAATGAATCCAGGAGCCGCCCAAATAGAAATGCAGGACGGACTAGCTCTAGTCAATAAGAAACTGCAAACCTCTAATCACTGCATCTACGCTTGTGGAGATGCAATCGCTGCCTGCTTGCCCCCCAATCAAATGCGATCGCAGGTCGATGTGGCCGTTCGCAATGGTCTGTTTTTGCCAACGCGATCGCAGCATGACTCCCTGATTGCCAAGCAAATCAATACGGTTCCTCCAGCAGTTCAGCTAGGCTCTACGGAGGCTGAAGCTCGGAAGCAGTGGGGCGATCGCCTTCATGTCGTGCAGGGGCAAGTGGGGCTGACCAACCGCGCTGCCCTAGAACAGAGAAGTGCTGGATTCTGCAAGCTATTGCTCCGTTCCAATGGCACGATCTTAGGGGCTCATGCGGTAGGAGGTGAGGCCGGAGAATGGGTTGGGGCGATCGCCCTAGCCATGCAGGAAAAAATCACCTTTCAAAAGCTCGCGAAGATTCATGCGCCTTCGGCTACCTTCTCAGAATTGCTCAACCAAATGGCCTTGGATTGGTCAACTCAGAAGCTTCAGCGCGATCGCTTCAGATTCAATCTATTAGAACTAGCAATGAACTGGCGACGAGACTGGAGCAATAGTCGATAGCTTGCATGGGTTGAGCTTAGCGTTGGGACTCAAACAAAAAGCAACTCACACAAGCAGGTATTCATACAAAAAACCCCGCATTGCGAGGCTTTTCATAGTTGACGTATGTTGGTCGCGCTTCAAATATGATGGAGCGCTTTAACCTTCACAGATCGCCACGGTTAGCAGCTAACAAGAAGATAACGACGGGGCCAGAAATCATGATTGCTGCGACTAAGGATAGCTGAACGATCGCTTCCCAGTTAACGCCACCGATAATGCTTGTTAAAGAATCCATTGCTCCTCCCAAAACAACCCAGTAATAAATAATATTTAACGCCTTAGCCATATTTTACCCGATGGAATGCGCCCTACAGAAGCCGATTTTTTTAGCCTCACGTTTCGTAATAGGCTCCGCGATATGATGAAGGCCGAATACTCTTTGAACGTAACAGGGCGATTTCTCACTTATGGCTACGTGGCGCTGTATTCAAGGCTGTGGCGCGTGTTGTTATCTCAATCCTTCTGAGCGACCAGACTTGAGCGATTATTTAACCTCTGCTCAGCTCCAAGAATACCTAAAGATGGTTGGCACTGACGGCTGGTGCATTCACTTTGACTCCGCCAGCCGTCAGTGCCGTATTTATGAACAACGCCCTCGCTTTTGCCGGGTGGAGGCTGAGACGTTTCAGGAAATGTATGGCATCGAACCCAGTGAATTAGACGAGTTTGCGATCGCCTGTTGCGTTGAGCAAATTGAAGATGTGTATGGCGATCGCAGTTTGGAATTGCTGCGATTTCAGAAGGAAGTAAGCGATAATGCTGGGATTCGGTGGAGCCGAAATGACAACTGAACCGCTGTTTTGCATAGACCATCTCCGAGTCTCTTATCCTTCTTCGGCATCATCGATCGAGTGGGCTGTGGATGATGTTTCTTTGATCTTGCAACCTGGAGAACGAGTCGGTTTAGTGGGCGAGTCGGGTTGTGGTAAATCGACTCTCGGACGAGCCGCGATGCGATTGCTGCCGTCTGGCTCTCAGGTTGAGGGGCGGGTGACATTTACGGGGCGATCGGTATTTGACCTATCTCCAGAGGGACTCCGGCAGTTTCGCGGAGAAGCTGTGGCGCTGGTGTTTCAAGACCCGATGACGCGTCTTGATCCGCTGATGACAATCGGAGAGCACTGTGTCGAAACCCTGCGATCGCACCGTCCTGATCTATCGCGAGCAGATGCAAAGGCAGAAGCGATCGCCACTCTAGAAGCCGTGAGCATCCCGGCAGAACGATGGAGCCAATATCCTCACGAATTTAGTGGAGGAATGCGGCAGCGGGTGGCGATCGCCCTAGCGCTGTTACTTAACCCCAAGCTAATCGTTGCAGATGAACCAACGACAAGCCTGGATGTCACCGTATCCGCCCAGATTTTGAGAGAACTGACTCGCCTGTGTGAGGAGCGCAACATGGCGCTGTTGTTGATTTCTCACGATCTAGCGATGGTAGCTGAATATTGCGATCGCATTGCGGTCATGTACGAAGGCAAACTGGTCGAAGAGGGAGCCGTCGCATCGGTACTCGACCAGCCCCAACATGCCTATACGCGATCGCTCTTGAATGCGGCACTGCATCTTCAATCGTCCAAACGAGACTCTCCTGCTGAAGGATCTCCTGCTGGGGAAGAGGGGGGAGAGGCGCATGCAACGGCGGATGTCATCCCCTCAGATTCAGCCCGTCCGCTGCTTCACGTCGATGCTCTCGAAAAGTACTATGTTCTAGAACAAAATCTATTGGGGCGACTGTTGAAACAGACAAAGTCCCGCACCATTAAAGCGGTCGATGGCGTCAGCCTCAAGCTCTATCCCGGCGAAATCGTGGGCTTGGTTGGAGAATCGGGCTGCGGCAAAAGCACTCTATCGCGCACCATTTTGCAACTCGTACGTCCCACATCTGGACGAGTGGAATTTCTCGGCAACGATCTGACTCAAATGGCGACTTCCGCCCTGCTGCGCGAGCGACGGCAGATTCAAATGATCTTTCAAGATCCTCATGCCTGCCTTAATCCTTTGATGACGGTCGGGCGTGGGATTGCCGATCCGCTACTGATTCACCATATGGCCTCGCTCGACGAAGCCTTGGAACAATCTAGAAAAATGCTAGAGCGAGTGGGACTGACGCCCGCCGAGGCTTACTTTTCCCGCTATCCTGGAGAGCTATCCGGGGGGCAGCAGCAGCGAGTGGCGATCGCCCGTGCTTTGATCACGCAACCGAAGCTGCTGATCTGTGATGAACCTGTCAGTATGCTAGACGCCAGCGTGCAGACGCAGGTGCTTGAACTAATGCTAGAGCTGAAGGCCGAGTTTGATTTGACCTACCTCTTCATCACCCATGATTTGTGGGTGGCGCGGTTTTTGTGCGATCGCATTGCAGTCATGTATGCCGGAGAAATTGTCGAACAGGGCGACACCGAAACGCTGTTTACTCAGCCCCAACATCCTTACACGAAGACACTTTTGGGTGCTGCGCCGCTACTCTCTCGGGTCAAATAATGTGGGGAAATAATGAAAAGGGATGGGTGGCGATCGCTCAGTAGCTTGAGCCACCTGCATCAAGACAAGACTGGATCCGCAGATATCGCAGATCAGCGCAGATTGTTTAGTCGATGAAGGATACAGCTTCTTTATCTGCGGACTATCTACGCCATCTGCGGATGAATCTCTTCCCTTGGTCGATAGTTAGAGATTTATTTAGAGATTTTCGGATGGCCGATAGAGCTATTCCACAATAGGGACTAGCTCTACCGAACCAATCACATCTTCGTACATGTCTTGCACAAGGTTGTCTTGGAAGGTCTGATACATGCCTGTGAAGCCCCAAGTGTAGACACGCTCATTGCCAAACACAATCAGGTGCCAGCGGTGGATATCGTCAGGAGCTTTTTCATCGCGGCTGCCCTGACGGTTATTGACCTCACGAACTCGGAGAGCTGGAACCGTAGAGTCGCCATAGGGAACTGTCGTGGCAACAACGTCGGTATAAAAGCGGTCTTGCTCGTATTGCTGCTGATAGGTTTGCAGCAACGTGCCGGAACTAACGCCTGGAAGCGGCGCAGCATTGACATAGATGCCGACGGCTCCGCTGTTGAGAATCGGGCCAGTCCAATTCGTTGTTTGGCCTGATACGTCCAGTGCGAACTCGGCAGGAATTGAGACTTGGAAGCCGTTGTAATCGTCAACATGTACAGAGGCTTCCCCTGAAAATCCAGAAAAACTCTCGGTAGTAGGAGTGGACTCAACCTCTTCGCTGTCGTCCGAGCCGCGACCTGGAATGCGAATGCCGCCAAATTGAGCTAGTAATGTTCTAGAGCTGTGACTGAATTCTGTTGAATGGGAGCCTGCGGCAGGATGCGCTTGTGCAGTAGCCGAGGCGATCATCCCAAACGGAAATAGAAGAGCGATCGCTCCTATCCCAAATCCAGCAACTTGGGCACGACGAAGATGGGTCTTAAAGCTATGATTCATAACACTTTGTTGTAGCTACAATTGATAGAATTTCCAAAGTTCCAGCTCCAAAGTTCAGGAACTCTACAGGTAGATTCAGTTCAGAGTGGACGTATTCCAGATAAAAAATTCTGAATAATACAGCTCAATACACAAATCAACTGAAGCACAAAGACGTCCAGAGTATGCGGAGAGCTGCATCTGGATGAAGAGGAGTTTCTGATTCTATGCGTTTGTCCGTAGTCCAAGCAGTCTAATGTGGGATAATTACACTGCGCCACTAATTGCGGACTATGGCTACCACGAAAGAACGGAAACCGATTCTTCTAGATTTTGAAAAACCTCTAGTCGAACTTGAACAGCGCATCGAGCAAATTCGTGACTTGGCAGAGGAGAACGATGTCAATGTTGCGGAGCAGATTCGACAGTTAGAAATCCGAGCCTCTCAACTGAGAAAAGAAATTTTTGACACGTTGACTCCTGCTCAACGACTGCAAGTAGCTCGACATCCTCGTCGTCCTAGTACCCTTGACTACATCCAAGCGATTAGCGACGAGTGGGTAGAGCTGCACGGCGATCGCGCCACGGGTACCGATGACCCGGCAATGGTCGGAGGCATTGCTCGCTTGGACGGTCGCCCGGTTGTGATCCTAGGGCATCAGAAGGGACGTGATACTAAGGACAACGTTGCTCGAAACTTTGGGATGGCCTCTCCCGGCGGCTATCGCAAGGCAATTCGCTTAATGACCCATGCCAATCGTTTCGGAATGCCCATCATCACCTTTATCGATACACCGGGAGCCTATGCCGGGTTAGAAGCAGAGCGCTTAGGGCAAGGGGAAGCTATTGCTTATAACCTGCGCGAAATGTTTCGTCTGGATGTGCCGATTCTGTGTACGGTGATTGGAGAAGGTGGTTCGGGTGGGGCGCTCGGAATTGGAGTGGGCGATCGCCTGCTGATGTTCGAGCATTCTGTCTATACCGTCGCGAGTCCTGAAGCCTGTGCAGCCATTCTTTGGAAAGATGCTGGCAAGGCGGCTGAGGCGGCTGAGGCTCTTAAAATAACAGCGCCGGATTTGCTCGACCTCGGGGTGCTAGACGAAATTTTGCCCGAGCCAAGTGGAGGGGCCCATGCCGATCCGTTGCAAGCTGCAGCGACACTGAAGACCGCCCTCTTGAACCATCTATCGATGCTAGATGCGCTCACCAGTCAACAACGTCGAGATCTTCGTTACCAAAAGTTTCGGGCGATCGGCAAGTTTGACGAGATTCCAGCGTGATGGACTGACTCCAATGCATTTGAACCGTCTCGATTTGCTACGGTATGCGAATTGAAATCGGAACTGTGATTCAGTTCCGATGGTTGTGCTGTTGCAAAGATGCATTGACTTGATGCATCTTTGAAAGATTACTCAAGTTGCTTTGAGGAGACGGGCTTGGAACTCTTTGCCTAGCTCAGCTCATTCCTAAAAATTGAAGAATTTGACCCAAATCAGCGAATGTACCAGCGCCGTCAGTCAAAGCTTTTTCAGAATTTTTAATCTATAGCAATGCGCAGATAGGTTAGGACAGATATTGATGGAGAAGCCGCGCGGTGCGCGGCTTCTCCATCAACGATTGGTTTTATATCAGCGCGTAGCGCTATAGCCATAATGTCAAGCGTCCTCGGGAGGTTGGTCTACAACGCGAATGTCACGATGCTATAATAAAGTCGCAACAAAAGTTTACATGTGATGTGTGACTTTGTATCTAGATTGCTTTTAGCAATGGTTTCTGCGTGCTCTTGTTGAGAGTTTCGGGAAGAGATTACGCAGGATTCTCGCGATAGATTTGAAGATGACTGAACCTGGATATTGGTATTTGAAGAGACCGCTGAGATTAGCGTTTCTTAGTTGAGTTACCAAGGTTGGATTGTTTGAGTGCTACGGCTAGCAAGGTTCTAAGATGCAACGCCGAGTAATCTCGTTGAAGCTTGCAGCTTAGAAAACTCTGTCCAATTGGGAGGCATGGTTTTGGACTGAGGCAAATCTCGAGAATATAGAGTGCTTTGTTGGTGAGCCACGGCAGTAGCGGTAATTTGCATCAGATATTTGCAGCGCGATGTCTCAATCCAAATTCATCATCGTTATTCACAGTAAACGTTCCTACTCAATACGCTTGACTGTGCTTTTATCGAGCGCATTGATCTCTGAAAAGCCGAGCCTGAGATGTATGCATTAAAGCTTCGAAGGTCTACAGGTGCAATGTTCTTGTTCTCAAAACAATTGATGTAATGAAAGGTTGAAAATTTACATGACAGGTTCAAAGGCTCGTCGCGCTCTGATTACTGGAGCGAGCAGCGGAATTGGCAAAGCAACAGCATTGTCCCTAGCAAAAGCTGGATTTCATATAGTGGTGTTGGGGCGTTCTCAAGCCAAACTGGATGCTGTTGTGTCTGAAATCCAGAAGCATGATGTTGATGTCCGTTCCTACTGCCTTGATTTGGCAAAGGTTGATCAGGTGAAATCTTCTATGGAGGCAATCCTCCAAGACTGCGGTCAAGTTGATGTGTTAGTCAACAATGCTGGCATCGGGTACACCGGCACTTTGGCTGAGACGCCTCTAGAAGACTGGCTTTACACCATGAATCTCAACTTGACTGGTGTCTTTCAGTGTATTCAGGCTGTGTTGCCAGGAATGCGCGATCGCCATCACGGCATGATTATCAACATCGCATCTATCGCAGCTAGCACGCCCTTTCCGGGCTGGGGAGCTTACAGCGTCAGCAAAGCGGGGTTGGTTGCATTGTCGAAGACTCTGGCAGGAGAGGAGCGAGCCAATGGCATTCGAGTTGTGACCATCTCTCCAGGCGCGGTCAATACTCCAATTTGGGATACAGACACTGTTAATGCAGATTTTGATCGCTCCAAGATGCTGACTCCTGACGTGATTGCTGACACAATTCTCCATGCGGTGCAGATGCCTGTCTATGCTGTCGTGGAAGAGATGACTGTGACCCCTAGCGCCGGAGCATTGTAGTCAGAAGGGCTACGGTGAGAACCATGAGAATCAAGAACGAAACAAAGCGATGCTGACTCTGACGTATTGAAACGTATTGCTTTAGCCTCTCTAGGTTCTTCAATCCAAGTTTCCAAGTTAAATTTCCAGATTGTTTTTCCAATATCAAGTTTTCGGAGATAGTGAACACGCACCATGACAATTTCTAGCAGCGGTATCAATAACGGCACTAGCGAATCGAACGCGGCAATGAATCGTGAAAGCGAATCTTTAGATACGCTGGATACGTCCAAAACGGTGTCGAGCCGCCCCGACCGCAACACGTCTCGCGGTCAAGAGTCGAGACACAATCCCCCCTCACCTGACTCGAAAGACAAGATGATGGATGCCGTACGTACGATTTTGATGGGGGTGGGTGAAGACCCAAATCGTGAGGGCTTGCTCAAAACTCCCAAGCGCGTTGCTGAAGCGATGCATTTTCTAACCAGTGGCTACAACCAATCTCTCGAAGAATTGGTGAATGGGGCCATCTTCGATGAAGGTCACAACGAAATGGTGTTGGTTCGAGATATCACCGCATTTAGCCTTTGTGAGCATCATATGTTGCCGTTTATGGGTAAGGTCCATGTGGCTTACATCCCCAATCAAAAAGTAGTTGGATTAAGCAAACTAGCTCGCCTTGTGGAGATGTATTCTCGCCGTCTTCAAGTGCAAGAACGCCTGACTCGACAGATCGCGGAAGCAGTTCAGGAAATTCTGGAACCGCAAGGCGTTGCCGTCGTTATGGAAGCGACCCACATGTGCATGGTGATGCGAGGTGTTCAAAAACCCGGTTCTTGGACAGTTACCAGTGCGATGTTGGGCGTGTTCCAAGATGAACAAAAGACTCGTGAAGAGTTTTTAAGCTTGATTCGCCATCAGCCAGCATTTTTTGCTTAGAAATTGGGTCAAAAAAGTTGTTGAGTATGACAGTTTCTGGAATGGCTGTCTTTTGAACTGTGTTTAGGGGTGGGAGTTCTTCAGTAGGAGAAACCCACCCTTTTCTGCATGTTGTATCTGCTATTTGCAAAACATTTTGCAAAAGCTCGAAGACGATATCTTAACGTTGAGCCGATCTCAACCATCGAGAGAACTCAGTGCTTTTATCCTAAGTTAGTTGGCTCCTAGTGGGGCTGTGGCGATCGCCCTCCATCAGCGAATAGGGGTATAAAAATGCTCAAATATGAACGATAGCCATCTACTGTCTTGGTGCTTTCACGGCATCGCTTAGTCGGAAAACGGGGTTCACTACACATGATGGAGCTTCCTAACGGAGTGGTTACGTTTTTGTTCACAGACATTGCAGGAAGCACACGTCTTTGGGAGCAATCTCCTGAAGTGATGCGGCAATCTCTCCAGCGACATGATGTTCTTGTTGAGGAGTGTATTCGTAATGCAGGAGGGTTGACCATCAAGCCCAGAGGCGAGGGAGACAGCTTCTTTGCCGTGTTTAATCGAGCAACAGAAGCGGTAACAGCAGCAAGGTATCTCCAGCTCGGCATCATTCAAGAAAATTGGCATCCAGAGACCCCTCTCAGCGTGCGAGTCGCTCTCCATACAGGCGAAGCCGATTTGCGCGATGGCGACTATTACGGCACAACTGTTAACCGCTGTGCTCGCCTGCGCTCGATTGGTCATGGAGGACAGGTTTTGCTGTCCCACGCGACTTACGAACTTGTTCAAGACAGTCTGCCAGATGAAATTACTCTGCAGAATCTAGGACGACATCGCCTGCGAGACCTACAGCGCCCAGAGGAGGTGTTTCAGCTTCTCCATCCCGAGCTGCCATCAGATTTTCCGCCACTCCGCTCTCTCAATGTAATTCCGAATAATTTGCCGCAGCAGTTGACGAGTTTCGTGGGACGAGAACAGGAAACACGGGAAGTAACTCAACTGTTGCAGACAACGAGATTGCTGACGCTGACGGGAGCCGGAGGCTGTGGAAAAACGCGGTTAGCGCTCCAAGCGGCAGCAGCAGTCTTGGAAGACTATGCTGATGGGGTGTGGTTCATTGATTTGGCTCCCGTCAATGATCCGAATCTCATTCCTCAGACGGTCGCTGAAGCACTAAACGTCAAGGAAGAGCCTGGAAATTCTCTCAACCAAACACTGCTTGACTTCCTGTGTGACAAGTCGATTTTGCTGGTGTTCGACAACTTGGAGCACCTGATGCAATCGCGAGACTTGCTGGCGCACCTTTTACAACGGTCAAATCCACAGCTCCGTGTGTTGGTCACGAGTCGTGAGATTTTGAGGACTCCGGGAGAAACCATTTTGCGGGTTCCGTCGTTATCAATTCCGTCAACGAGTCATCTTCCAACACTCGACAGCTTGACCCAGTATGAAGCTGTCAGGCTGTTTGTAGAACGGGCGGTTGTTGCGCGCCCCTCTTTCTTGGTGACGAGTGAAAATGCTCCAGCAGTGGCTCAGATTTGCCATCGTCTCGATGGAATTCCCCTTGCGATTGAATTGGCGGCGGCTCGTGTCCGAGTGCTGACTGTCGAGCAAATCAATGAGCGACTCGATGAGCGGTTTCGGCTGCTAACGGGAGGCAGTCGTACTCTTTTGCCTCGTCAGCAGACCTTGAGAGCTTTGTTGGACTGGGGATACAACTTACTCACGGAAGCGGAGAAAACACTATGTTATCGCCTCTCTGTTTTTGGTGGAGGCTGGACTTTAGACGCGGCAGAATCGGTTTGTGCAGGAGAGGGAATTGACGAATTTGAGGTGTTGGATCTGCTGTCGGCTTTAATCGATCGCTCAATGGTCGTGCTTGAGGAAAAAGAATTAGGATTGCGTTACCGATTTCTCGAAACCATTCGTCAGTATGGGCAAGAGCGGTTGCTGGAAGAAGGCGAGAAGCATCGTTTAGAACAGCGCTATGGTGATTTTTTCTCTCAGTTGGCAGAGGCATCCGCACCTAAGCTGCAAACGATCTCAGCGGGAGAGTGGTTGACTCGGTTGGATGCTGAAATCAACAATCTGCGAGCCGTGCTCAGATTCTATGAACGCAGTGAAAATGGAGCTGAGGCAGGTCTGAAGCTCGTGCTCAATCTAGCGATGTTTTGGACGCTGAGAGGTCACTGGGCTGAAGGACGCGAGTGGCTGGAGAAGTCGTTGGCGAAAGGATGGGTGCGATCGCCAACTGACCATGCTCAGGTGCTTGACTGTATTAGCGGCATTGCCTTGCGCCAGGGTGACTATGACACCACAAAGCAGCTCTATGAGAGGGATGCTAGTCCTCTAGAGGACTCATCCGGTGGAGCCCAAAGTGATCCGCTTGATATCGCTAGGCAGCTTTTCAACGTTGGCTTAGTTGATCTGTGTCAGGCCAACTATCCAGCCGCGCGTGCTCTTTTGCAGAAAAGTTTGGCCATTCGACAGCAGCACGACGATCGTTCTGCGATCGCCAGCTCTATGTACGTTTTGGGTATTGTGGCCGAATATCAGTTGTCGTTTGACAACGCCCAAGCTCTCTACGAAGCAAGCGCTCAGATCTGGCAAGAAACAGGCGATCGCTATAGCCTTGCCTACGCGGTTCAAAGCCTAGGGAACCTAGCCGAGAAGCGAGGAGACTACGACACGGCTGAATCGCGTTATCAAGAAAGTCTCGATATGCGGCGAGATTTGGGCGATCGCCAGGGCATTGCCTTCTCTCTCTGCTGTTTTGGCAGCCTTGCCGAACAGCGAGGAGACTATGCTAGAGCGCGATCGCTCTACAACGATAGTCTGACCATCCAACGGGAGTTGGGAGACAGAAATGGCATGCCCCAATCTCTTATTTATCTAGGGCGTGTTGCTGAAAAAGAGGAAAATTTTGTGACGGCCCAGTCTTTTTACAGACAGGCGTTAGCTGTTTGTTGGCAACAGAATCAGCGGTTACAGACAACGTTGTGTTTGGAGGGCATCGCTAGAGTGAAAATTGCTCAACAAGATTGTCAGTCATCCATCGGGCTTTTGAGTCGAGCATCTGTAATTCGGAAAGAGATTGGGTGCCCGGTTGCGCCCTTTGAGCGAGAACTCTACGACAAAGCAATGCAAGCTGCTCAACAAGAAATAAGCGTCGATATGTTTGCTCAACTCTGGACTGCTGGACAAATGCTGCCTCTAGATACAGCGATTGGAGATTGCCTGAGCTTGGCGGAGGCCAGCTAAAGGAGTCCTGTACCATGCGATGCAGTGTGAAAGAGAGTGCGGTGACATGGTACATTGCAATCTAGTTTGTGCTGCACCGCAACAGAGACGAGAGGCAAATCTACAGGCAATCTACGGAGCAACTACAGACGACACGAGCAGGCATGAAAAAGGTATTCCTCCAATGAATAGTACCTATCTGTCGGTTCTAGATTGAAGATGGAGTTTTGCCTGAGACATTTGCCTGAGACAATAGTCGTCTCCTTACCTTGACCTCTTATCGTATCCATGATGAAACGAACCGTTATTCAGACCGATCAGGCTCCGGCTCCCGTTGGCCCCTACAACCAAGCGATCGCCGCATCCGGTACGATGCTTTTTGTTGCAGGACAGGTATCGCTCGATCCGAAGACTGGAACCATCGTGGGAGAGGGCGACGTGGAGGCACAGACTCAGCAAGTGATGAAAAATTTAGAGGCCATTCTCAAAGCCGCTGGGGCAGATTTTGGGTGTGTGGTCAAAACAACAGTGTTCCTAGCCGATATGAATGATTTTGCTACGGTGAATGCGGTGTATTCTCAATATTTTGATGAGGCATCTGCTCCAGCTCGTGCTTGCGTTGAAGTCTCCCGTCTGCCAAAGGATGTGCAGGTTGAGATCGAATGTATTGCCATGATGACTTGAGACTGCAATGAGCTAAATTTCACTATGGAACCCCGTAGATCCTCCGTTGAACGCCTGCGATCGCTCTTTAGTGACGAACATTTTCTAAGCTTTCTCAAGCTTGTCGAGTCCGTCGCTGCAAAGTTGCTGTCGATCGCAATGGTTGTTGTCCTGTTCGTTGCCGTTGTTGACCTGTTCATCTTCCTGGCTCAAGAAATCTTTGAAACGCCTCGTGGATTTTTCACGGTGACCTTGTTTGAGGTGTTTGGGCTTTTCCTCAATATTCTGATTGCCTTAGAAGTTTTGGAAAATATTACGGCCTACCTCAAACGTCATGTTGTGCAGGTAGAGCTGGTGATTGTCACCTCACTGACGGCGATCGCCCGTAAGATCATCATTTTCGAATTTAGTAAAGCCGGAGGACTGGAGCTGATTGGGTTGGGTGTGGCAATTCTAGCGTTGTCGATTAGCTATTTGATTGTGCGGAAAATCACACCCCAGCCAGAAGAGGCCGAGTAACGGTTCTGGAAAGGAGCAGTAGCGTATGCTCCAATCTCGTAGATCAATACACCGTCCCGACTTCAGGATCATATTTTGTGCTCGGCCATCGTCGGTCTTTCCGCATCCCTGTCGCTGAAATGTGACGACAAATTCGTCGATATTTGAACAAAGATTCGTCGATATTTGAACAAAGAAACGAGTAAAGTTGAATTCGCTTGAGCATGGTTGGATAATGGGTCATCTCTTCAAGCACCGGATTGCCATACATGGGGCTTGCACCAAAGAGAGTTTGAGTGACGAATAATTTGAATGCTTAAGAACCGCAAACTGCTGAAAGGAAAGAGTCGGGATTTTCAACAGAGTGTCCTTCGATGGTTTAATATCCGTCCTGACGAAGCATCGCGAACATTCTTAATGTTTGCGTTTTACACTGTTTCCTATATCGGCATTCTCTGGTTAGAAATTAGTGCTGCGGCTTTGTTTATTGGCGAATATGGTGCCAATACGCTGCCCTGGATCTATATTGCTAGTGCAGGAATGGGAACGGGGTTTGGAGTGTTTTACTCTATGCTTCAGCGCTTCTTGCCCTTGCGCCATGTCATTGTCATTACTCCTATCTTTCTCGCGATTCCGCTGCTCTTTTTCGGGCTGGGGCTCAACCCAGTTTTTCTAGGAGCCTATAGCGTCTTCTTCATGCGTCTTTGGCTAGATGCGCTCTATACTCTTACTGAATTAAATACGTCTATTGCCTCCAATCAGCTTTTCAACATTCGGGAAATCAAGCGAAGCTATCCCTTTATCAGTAGCGGCATTTTAGTCGCTGATGTAGTGAGTGGGTTTTCTCTACCTTTGCTACGGCAGCTTATTGGCTTAGAGAACATTATTCTTCTTTCATCAGTCATGCTGCTGGTTGGCGCTGCCATTCTGATGGTCATCGTTACTTTCTACAGCCAAGCTTTTCCAAAGTTACCCTATCGACATACTCCGCAAGAACGACCCAACTTTGCGTCGCGTCGGCTTCAAGGACCTCTGAGGCGCTATGTGGCGCTGGTGATCACCTTTTTCGTGATGAGTCAGATTCTTCTGATTCAGCTTGATTTTCAGTACTTAAGTCAAGTGGAGCAAACTCTAGATATCAGTCAGGGGGGTGTCGCTGACTTCCTTGCGCTTTTTAGCGGATTTCTGGGCATTGTCGAGCTGTTGACGCAGTGGTTTGTTTCGAACCGAGTAGTTGAACGCATCGGAGTCTTCATGATTGCGATGCTGCCGCCGATTCTGCTGCTGGTGGTCGGTTTCTTATCCCTGTTTGGGATTATCTCTTTGTTTATTGGGGTGATCGTTCTCAAGTTTGTGGATGACTGGCTCCGCTATACCGTCATTGCTGGAACCTCCCCAGTGTTCTTTCAGCCTATTCCTGACCATGCGAAGGGTCGTATTCAAGAATGGGTGCGTGGGATTGCTGAACCCGTTTCAATGGGAGTTACAGGGGGCACTATTCTGCTTTCGATCTGGCTCTGTCGACGGTTGGTGTCGGGGCCAGAAGAGGTAGTTCAGTTTTGGCAAAACCGAATCTTTATTGCAGAAATCTTAATTGCTTCGGGAATTTGGCTGGCCGCTGTGGTGCTGTTGCGATCGCGCTATTTGAACTTGTTGGTATTGAGTGCCGAAAAGGGGCAGCTGACCCTTTCTGCCAATGACTTGGATGCGCGCACCTTTCGCAGAGCCGTTGTCGAAGCTTTAGAAAGCGAGGACAACCAAGGAGATAAACGTCAATATATTCAGCTCTTAGCCAACATTGATCCCGAGGGTGTCGAGGGTGTTTTGGCATCACTACTGCATCGATTAGATCCAGCACTACAGCGACAAAGCCTGGAAGTGATGCTTGAGCATCCAAACGCAAAGTCGCTGCCTTATGTGCGATCGCTGTTAGACAATGAGAATGCATCGCCCGACGTCTTTGCGATGGCTCTGCGCTATGTGTGGCTTTCAGGCGAAGGTCAATCGATTGATGACCTTCGCCCTTATCTACGTCTCGATGTGGATGCAGCTATTCGCAGTACGGCAGCAGCGCTGATGCTGCAGAAGGGCAATTCTAAAGAAAAAGCGGAAGCGACAAACGTCCTCCGTCGCATGTTGACGAATCAATCTCAAGAACGAGAACGACTGATGGGGTGTCGCGCGCTTGAAAATGCTGTATATCTGCAAGCGCTGCGACTGTATATTCCTGCATTGCTCAAAGACTCATCGTTGCGGGTGCGATGTGCCGTGTTGGAGGCGATCGCCAGCACTAGGCTGGAAGAATATTATCCCTCAGTTATCCGAGCCCTCTATTACCGATCGACTCGTGAGGCCGCCATCCAAGCCCTAACTCGACTAGGCCCTGAAGCGATGCCCATGTTGATCGATTTGGCGGAAGATCATCATCGACCTCAGGTGGTGCGAGCATCTGCATGGGCAGCTACAAGTTCGATGGGAACAGAGGAATCACTTGATGTTTTAGTCAATCACTTGATGTCGTCGTGGGGTGCCGATCGCCGTAGCCTCTTACGTATTTTGCTTAACGCTGAAGACGAAGATGGTATCGATGCTGTCGCTGAAGCTCTTGGACGGAGTGGGGTCGAAGAACTGATTGACCAAGAGCTGTCACTGATTGGTCATGCTTACGCTGCCTTGGTTGATATGACTCCAACTCATGAAGTCACGCAAGAGTTGGCCTTGCTGCGTCGTGCGCTCCGATATCAGCAGCAGGATGCGATTGATCGGCTCTTTCTGCTGATGCGATTCCTCTATCCTTCCTCAACCGTTCAGGCCGCATCATTTAACATCCAGGCTGAGTCCTCGGACAGCATAGCGCGAGGCATAGAAATTCTTGACAACACCATCGATTTGCCCAAGAAGCAGATTGTCCTCAATATTCTTGATCCCCAACTATCAGACTCTGCAAAACTCACGCTTTTGAGTGATGTTGTACGATATAGCCCGATGGCTCCCAGTCGCAGGCTTCGCAATTTGCTGGATTTGCGGCAGTTTCTTTCCGATTGGACAATCACCTGCTGTTTTCACCTGGCTCGGAGATCGCGCTGGAGCGTGACAATAGACCATGTTTTGGCAGGACTTCATCATGAGATCGCCTTTGTTCGAGAAGCGGCACTCATGTATCTCTACACAGCTTCCCCTGGAGTGCTGACTGAGTTGTTACCTATCCTCAAGCATGACCCTGATCCGGCCATCGCCTTACAGGTTGATGACATGCAAAAAGTGCTGCAAGCCAACGGAGAAGGTCGCACCGATTCGTCGCCCACGGATCAAAATGGGCGATCGCACTAAAACTCTTTCAAGGCTCTTTATCGTCGTAAGCTAGAGGCCGTAGGGGAAGGCGCGGACAGGTCGATGCCTGCGCGATCGAGAATGTCGGGAATCAGATCTTCGCGGCGCACCGCCATCATGTGGACACCCTGACACAATTCGCGAGCCATCTTAACCTGTTCGGCTGCGATCACGACCCCTTCCTGTAAAGGGTTTTCAGCCTTTTCGAGCCGATCAATAATGGTGTCAGGAATTTGAACACCCGGAACGCAGCGATTGATAAACCGAGCATTTTTCGCTGATTTCAGTAAAAAGATCCCGGCTAGAATTGGGCGATCGCAGCCCACTGCCACCTGATCCATGAACTTAGACAATCTTTCAAAATCAGAAATGAGCTGACTTTGAAAAAACTGTGCTCCTGCTTCTAGCTTGCGCTCAAATCGACGCTGTAGCCCTGACCAGCTGCGGCTCTGAGGGTCAACAGCCGCACCAACAAACAATTCTGTTGCCCCATCAGTGAGTTTTTTTTGATTTGAGTCTAAGCCATGATTCATTTGATTGATCAAACGCAGCAGCCGAACGGACTCCAGATCATATACGCTCTTGGCTTCAGGATGATCTCCTGCCTTCACAGGATCGCCCGTCAGTGCCAAAACGTTACGGATGCCCAGTGCATGGGCTCCCATCAGGTCGGCTTGAAGACCGATACGGTTGCGATCGCGACAGGCCACCTGATAAATCGGCTCGATCCCTTTTTGCTGCAAAATAGCGGATGCTGCCAAGGAAGACATTCTCAGGACTGCACGACTGCCATCAGTGATGTTGACTGCATGGACGCGATCGCGCAGCAGTTCCGCCATCTGAACCATGTGCGCCGGATTGCCCCCTTTGGGTGGCATCACTTCTGCTGTGACCAAAAAATCACCTCGTCGGGCAGCGTTGCGAAACCGCACGCTGGGCTGATCAAGGGAGTGAGCCATAGATGGGGAGGCAGAATCAACGACTGAGTGCATGGGCTGCGTCAACAGTAATTTTGAATGGAGTAGATCGAAGCACGGTTGAGGTATCGCTCAACCACAAGAACAGACTCAATTGGAGTGGCATAAAAGCTCGCAACTCTTCGCCCTTCAAACGTCTGACACTATGAGATTCGACATCACAAAGACTGATGTTGTTTCATTCCATCATGCCTTATTGAGGCGGCTGATTTGGCGCACTTAGGCAGAAGTACAGTTGAGGTCAATGTTTGAGTCGATGTTCGGAACTTGTTCTAATTCTACAGAGGACGAGAATACCCCATCGATTGCTTGACCCGACTAAGTGTTTGGTTGGCGATCGCCGCTGCTTTCTCATTTCCATCTCGCAAAACCGATTCCAGGATAGTTTTGTCTTGAGTAATCTCAGCGTAGCGTTCTTGAATTGGCTTCAGCGCTTCAACAATAGTGTCTGTCAGCAACGGCTTAAACTGCCCCCAACCCATATCTGCACAATCCTGAGCCACGGTTTCCTTAGTCTGGCTTGACAGCAACATGTAGAGCGTCAGCAGGTTGTTGCATTCTGGGCGATCGGGATTGTCAAACTCCAGCCCGCGCACGGGGTCAGTCTTACACTTCTTAATCTTCTTTTTAATCAAGTCCGGCGGGTCAAGCAAATTGATGCGACTGAGTTCTGATGGATCGGATTTCGACATCTTGCGAGTTCCGTCGCTGAGGCTCATCACTCGCGCTCCTTCCTTTCGAATCATAGGCTCCGGCATTTTGAGAACAGGAGTCTCAGACGTGCCAAATTGATGGTTGATCCGCACAGCGATGTCTCGTGTCAGTTCTAAATGCTGCTTTTGGTCTTCGCCCACGGGCACCTTGTCCGGATCGTAAAGCAAGATATCAGCCGCCTGTAGCGCTGGGTAGCACAGCAACCCTGCTCCGACGTTCTCGCCTTGACGCACCGCTTTTTCCTTGAACTGCACCATGTCTTGCAGCCAGTTGAGGGGAGTGACGCAAGTCAGCAGCCAGCCCAGTTCGCTGTGAGCAGGAATGTGGGATTGCACAAAAATCGTGGAGTCTTGTTCTGCCGTGAGGCCGCAGGCGAGATAGATGGCCGCTGTCTTGTAGGTATTTTCTGCCAATACGGCAGGATCGTGGGACACAGTAATCGCATGCAGATCAGCCATGAATAGAAAACTTTCGTAATCCTTCTGCATCTCAACCCAATTGCGAAGAGCCCCTAGATAGTTTCCTAAGTGAAGCTCACCCGTGGGTTGAATGCCAGATAGAATGCGCTGCTTTGCCATAACTGCCAGCCTGTTGCTCCTCGATTCGTAACGGATAACTCGTGGGCTTTGCTTGGACAACCCAGAGTGTGTGCTTTAATAGAATTAAAGTTGGTTTAAGAATTGTAACAAGATTCTGTGTTGAACGATTGCTGAAATATGGAATCGCTGAAATCAAAAGCGGGTTGTAGCTCTACGATAGTCCAAGACGGATGGTTCAAAAACCTGAGCTCAACGTACCAACTTCCTGTCGTTACTAGCGTTCCAAAACTCCCATGAATTATTCTTCTAATCCATCTGCACAGCATGAACGCCTAGGTCAGTTGCAGCAGTGCTTATCCCTGGCTCAGGATGTTTCGACCCATGCGAAGGCGAAAGAGTCCTATAGCGATCTGCGCGATCGCCTTGCGGACGATGCTCCAGAAGTGACTGAACTGATGGACATGCTGTGGACAGAGATGCTGTCGAGTCGTCGGTCAGCCCTGTTCTGGGAAGAGCTGTGCAACGTGGAGAAAAAGCTCACGGATCGCATGGCTGAGAACAACATACAGCTCCGACAAAACTACATTCGTCTTGTGCAAGAGCAGTAATTTTCCAGCCGAAAATCCTCGTCAGGGTTCTTCGATGCCAAAAGCTTCAGTGGTTATCGAGCCGTTCTTTGCCGATGGCTGCCTAAACAGTGAAAAGCGAAAGCTGAGATGGAGAGGGAAAGCTGAGTTCGGACACCGCATGCTTTATCGGAATCGATCTCGGCTGGTCGTCGGGTGCTACGGGACTGTCGTGCCTAGGGTGGGATGGAAAGTTTCTGCATATCCGAGCACTAACCTGTGAGATGGCGATCGCTGATATCTTTGACTGGATTCAAGTTCAGCTTGATGAAGAGGGAAAGCAAACTGCTGCGAGGCCAACTGTTATTGCGGTCGATGCTCCAACCATCATTCCAAATGAAAAAGGGATGAGGCTTCCCGATCGACTGGCTCACCGCTACTTTCATCGTTATCATGCTGGATGCTATCCCGCAAATTTAGGTCGCCCCTTTGCAGCTCGAACCTTGAAGTTTGGGCAACGTCTTGAATCTATGGGGTTTGTGCATCAGCCAGATTTAGATTCTCCACAATCTTCAGGACGCTATCAGCTCGAAGTCTTTCCTCATGCAGCCATCATCCATCTGTTTCAGCTCGATCGAATTCTCAAGTACAAGAAGGGACGACTTGCTGAGCGTCGAGCTGAACTTTTGCGGTTGCGGAATTTGATGCGATCGCATCTACCTTACTTAGCTCCACCGCTTTGCCTCCCGACTCCTTCAGATTCTCAATCTGGAGCTATTGGTTCAAGCGGGCTTGATTTGCCTAATATCCCCTTTGGAGGCCGAGCCCTCAAGGCAGTAGAAGATCAGCTCGACAGCTTAATTTGCGCCTATGTGGCAGCTCATTGGTGGTATTGGAGTAAGGAGAAAAATTGGGTCTTGGGCGATCGCACTGCGGGATATATCGTTGTCCCGACTCCTTTCGGGCGTTTA
>JGI12048J13642_10087422_pt1 | contig 35940 bp, 36 predicted proteins | sample ElkSlonscriptome_16_FD_13642 | JGI IMG/M metagenome (IMG submission 13642)
GCAGGACCTGCCTCAATTGATCATTGTTGATGGTGGGAAAGGTCAGCTTAGCTCCGCATTGGAAAGTTTGGATCAGTTAGGAATTCGCGGAAAAGTGGCCATTGTCGGGATTGCCAAAAGACTGGAGGAGGTATTTTACCCCGGAGATACTGCTCCGCTTTACATCGACAAATCCAGCGAGACGCTAAAAGTCATACAGCATGCGCGGAATGAAGCACACCGATTTGGGATAACTCACCACCGTAATAAGAGGAGCAATACCGCCATCCAAACGGAGCTCACGTCTATACCGGGAATCGGCGAAGCCACCGCTAACCAATTGCTGCAGCGATTTACGTCCGTAAAAAGAATTAAGGAAACCTCTCTGGAAGACATCGCAAATGAAATCGGACCTTCGAAAGCAAAGGCCGTGAGAACTTGGTTTGACGCTTAAGGTGCCATCCTGTCGGCAAGTATTCTAATCTCAACCACCGGCGAGATTTTCTGGTAGATAATATTGTAGACCGCTTCTGCAATCGGCATAGACACCTCCAGCTTTCGGTTCAATTCATACACACTTTTTGTAGCGAAATACCCTTCGGCGATCATGTCCATTTCCAGTTGGGCTGTTTTTACTGAATAGCCCTTTCCCAGCATGTAGCCGAACGATCGATTGCGCGAAAACTTGGAGTAACCCGTTACCAACAAATCGCCTAAATATGCAGGCTCTTTTACATCCCGATGGAAGGGATTGAGCTTGTCGAGAAAACGTTCCATTTCCATAATAGCTGCCGACATAAGAATAGCTTGGAAATTATCTCCGTAACCCAAACCACCACAAACGCCCGACGCGATTGCATAAATATTTTTTAATACGGCCGCAAGTTCAGCCCCAAAAAGATCTTCACTCACGCTGGTTTTCATAAAACGAGCGGAAAGCATTTCGGCCATCATACGTGCATTCGACTCGTCCATGCAGGCCAAGGTCAAATATGAAAGACGCTCCATGGCCACTTCCTCTGCGTGGCAAGGCCCGCAAATCACACCAATATTATCGTAATCTATTCCAAACTCTTTGTTAAAATACCTGGCGGGAATTGATTCCGTTTCAGGTATGATTCCTTTGATGGCCGAAAAGACAATCTTGTGTTTAAATTCCTTTTTCGATAAATCTTGCAAAGAGGCATGAACGAAAGCCGATGGAATTGCCACAATCAGTACGTCAGATCGCTTTACAATCTCTGCAACATCGGTAGATAGGTGAATCTTTTCCGTGTCAAACTGTACCGCTCTGAGGTAATTGGGATTGTGATTGAAATTACGGATGTGATCTACGGCATCCTGGTTTCGCATCCACCAATTGACGTGGCTGTTTTTCTCGGAAAGAACTTTTGCCAATGCAGTTGCCCATGAGCCTCCGCCGATTACACCTATTCTTTTTTCGTTTGCCATTATTTCGCGGTCGATAAAGATAGGAATGTTCTTAGATTCGAATCCTCAATTTTAACTCATGCACATTTTGAAGTATTTGGTATTGGTTATTGCTGTTGGGCTCATGACTGCTGCTTGCACCGACAGTGAACAAAGAAGAGAGCAAAAAAGCCTTTTTGATGATGAAAACCTGGTAGCGATTTACGATGCAGCTTACCGCGGCGATACGCTATCTCTAGCCACGTATGCCATTTCAGAGAAGCCGGCCTACCGCATGGCCTACGCTCGGTTAATGGGATCAGTAACCCCCGAGCACGCCCCCGATATTCTCCTCGATTTGCTCACAGATGCCATTCCATACGTCAGGTTATACGCAGCATTTGCGGTTGGGCAGATTGGCAATGAAAAATCACTCCCTGCCTTGGAAAAAGCTTTCAAAAAATCCACCATTCCCGAGATCAAAGCTGAACTTTTGGAAGCAATCGGCAAGAGTGCAAACGATGCTGCCATGGAATTTTTGGTCACTCATAATCCGAATACGGCCATTGAGGAAGCAGGCAAAATTTGGGGGGTATATCGAGGTATGCTTCAAGGAAAACTCAAGGAAGAACACCTAACAGTCATCGTTGCACACCTTAATTCGAATGAGGCCGAAACCAGGTTGGCTGCAGCCAATATACTGTCGCGCCAAAGGAAATTCGGTTTGGAAAAATTCTCCAAAGAAATCTATCAGAAGGCGATGAATGAGGCGAACTCAGAAATACAGGCTACGCTCGGTTATTCCTTGAGCGGAACGAGCAGCGCAGAAGAGTTCTCTAGAGCTATTTTAAGTTCTGCTGATGATCCCGTGTTGAGATCTGTAGCTCTAATGATCTTACCAAATCCGAAAACACATATTGAGTTGTTGGAAAATGCCTTGATAAGCAACTCGCCTTGGGAGGCGATGACCGCAGCCAAGCTCCTTGCTGCCACAGACTCATTTATTCCTTCACGATCAACTATCGCCGCAGCTCGCACTACGGAAATTCCCGAGATTGCCGCGGTAGTGGCTCAAGCCTTGCTCAAATCTGATCGGGCTGTCGGCGAAGCTTTTTATAACCACGCCTGGAATCGACTGGAAAATCCGGTGAAACGCTCCGTACTGCTCGGCGTTTGGATCGACTTTGACTACGGATTGGATACCTTAAAACAGTATCTATTCAAAGACGGACCATTGGGAACTGCTGCCGCCGATGCCTACATAACAGGTATGAAAAGCCGACCCGGATGGAAGGATAAATTTGCTTCCTACACCGAGCGAGCTCTCGATGATAGCCTGCTCGCTCAAAGTGTTATATTCTCGACGGCGATGATCGAATTAGACGAGCGCATCGAAATTTCAGAGGAGACTTTGGAAAAGGGCTTGAATGCATTCAGTCAGCCCGAGTACATCGAAGCATACCAAGCCATCTCAAAGGCCTTAAATGAATTGTACGGCATTGAAAAACCACCATTAACTATCGAGCATTCTTCGGTTGATTGGGACCTGGTTCGATCAATGACGGACAACCAAATACTCACCCTTTATGCTAAAGGTCGGGCTTATAACATAACACCGGTGGTTGAGGATGCGCCTGCCAGTGTTTCCAATACTGTGAAATTGGCGCAGGAGGGTTTTTACGATGGTACATATTTTCATCGGATTGTTCCGGGCTTTGTCAGCCAAGGTGGCGGACCCCGAGGTGATGGTTACGGCAGTGATGACCGCATAATCCGGTCAGAATTTTCTCCTCTCAAATACGGCAAAGGTGTCGTAGGTTTAGCCTCCGCGGGAAAGGATACTGAAAGTTGTCAATTCTTCATCACTCATATCCCTACGCCGCACCTGGACGGGCGTTACACCATAATCGGTGCGAGTGAAAACGATTTTTCCGATATCGAGACCGGTGCAAGAATAGACTCCGTTAGAGTTGTAGTTGATAGTTCCAATCTGTAACCTTCAAGGAACACTTAGCGTTTAAGCCACACTCCCCTTATCTATCTAACGCTTAAAAGATAGGTAAATGAATATTTCTGAACTTACAAAGCTCTCCCCCTCTGAACTGCGAATTGTAAGCAAGAAAAATCTCTTCTTTTTTATTGTACTTACCGCATTGGACTTGGCCGTTTTTTATTACAGCCTTTTCATGGATCAATGGATCATGATGTTCGTCTCCTTAGGGTTTTTTATTGCTTGTTTGGCTTTGTACGATAATTATAAACTGACCGAGGAAATGTCGAGCACTTCAGAGCCGGTTCATTAAATCCTGTCTGATATTCTGCCGGACTTTACTAAAATCGTCTTCTCCGGGTCTAAACCGATTTTTTAGCTTGATACCTGGTTTTGGCTCCAAGCCTTTACCTCATCCAATTGCAAAGCAGGTATATCCAACTTATTTTTCTTTCGGAAACCATTCAATTTTTGATGAAGCACCGTTGGCTTTTCCTCAGTTAAGTCAGACACGTTCTCGTATCCCGCCTGCATGGCAATCTCCGCCCAATTAGCAGGGACCCCGACTTTTTCAAAATCCTCTACCGAATCCGTCTGCTTCACTTGTTCCGGACGCATTTGTGGAAAAAACAATACCTCTTGAATCGAGACATTATCGGTAAGAAGCATCACTAATCGATCGATGCCGATACCCAGCCCTGAAGTTGGCGGCATACCGTATTCCAAAGCTCTAAGGAAGTCGTGGTCGATAAACATCGCTTCATCATCTCCCTTTTTGGAAAGACGCAGCTGTTCCTCAAATCGTTCTCGCTGATCGATTGGGTCATTCAACTCAGTGTATGCGTTGGCTATCTCTTTTCCGTTTATGATTAACTCAAAACGCTCGGTGAGCTCCGGGTTGTCGCGGTGCTTTTTACAGAGTGGCGACATCTCAACGGGATAGTCGGTAATGAAAGTAGGTTGGATTAAGTTTCCCTCGCATTTCTCCCCAAATATCTCATCGATAAGTTTTCCTTTACCCATAGAAGCGTCAGTCTGAACCCCGATCTCATCACAAACCTCTCGCAGTTGATTTTCGTCCATTCCCGTGATATCCACGCCCGTATATTCTTTGATGGCATCGATCATGGTCAATCTTCGGAACGGCGCCTCAAATGAAATAGTCTGTTCTCCCACCGTCAGGTCTGTGCTCCCATTGACTTCCATTGCTACCTTCTCCAACGTCTTTTCCGTGAACTCCATCATCCACTTGTAGTCTTTGTAGGCCACGTAGATTTCCATAATGGTAAACTCGGGATTGTGGGTTCTGTCCATTCCCTCATTTCTGAAGTCTTTGGCAAATTCATAGACCCCTTCAAAGCCGCCCACGATTAATCTTTTCAGGTACAACTCATTTGCAATACGCAGGTAGAGCGGAATGTCCAGCGCATTGTGATGCGTGATAAACGGGCGGGCCGAAGCCCCTCCCGGAATGGCTTGCAAGATGGGTGTCTCCACTTCCAAATAGCCCGCATCATTAAACGCACGGCGCATCGCGTCAACCACCTTTGTTCTTTTGACAAAAGTCTCTCTAACCTTTGGATTCAGCGTAAGGTCAACATACCGCTGTCGGTACCGTAGCTCGGGGTCCGTAAAGGCGTCATATACGTTTCCTTTATCATCCGTTTTTGGAAATGGCAAGGGCTTGATGGACTTACTGAGAAGCGTAAACTTTTTGACGTGAACGGAAATTTCGCCTACCTGTGTTTTGAAGACATGCCCCTCAATGGAAATATAATCTCCGCGGTCTATCAGCTTTTTAAAAAGGTCATTGTACAACGCTTTGTCCTCGCCGGGACAGATCTCGTCCCGATTGAAATAAGCTTGAATCTTTCCTGATTTGTCTTGTATCTCAGCGAAAGAAGCTTTCCCCATGATTCGCTTTCCCATCAGCCGGCCGGCTAGCTTTACTTCCTGCCACTTTTCGCTTTCTTCCTCTCGAAAATTGCTCGTTATTTCCTTCGCCGTGTGGCTTACCGTTACCTCCTCAGGTGGGTAAGGGTTTATTCCCATTTTGCGTATCGCTTCCAGCGATTGACGACGAATTATTTCCTGCTCACTAAGTTGTTGTGCGGCCATCCAAAAAAAAATTTGGGCAAAGATAATCAATTGACTTACCGACGAACATTGGTATCTTCGTGACTCCAAATAAATTCAGGTTTTACCCAAAAAAAAAGCATGACAAAGCAAGAAGCTATTCAGGAAATGGAAAGATTGATCGACGCCTTTCCTGACAACATGGTCGAGGCAATTGAGATCGGTAAGAGGGCCGCTGAAAATTTTCATTCTCGGCCGGTCAAGAATGTTTTGATCTCGGGATTGGGTGGCTCCGGTATCGGAGGCAAATTTGCTTCTCAAATTGTTTGGGATGAATGCACGGTTCCTGTCCAAATCGTAAATGACTACCGTATACCTGCTTGGGTAGGCGAAGACACCTTATTCGTGGCTTGCAGCTACAGCGGAAACACGGAAGAAACGCTCAGCACATTGGCAGAGGCCATGGCCAAAGGCGCCTCCATTTCATGCGTAACTTCAGGCGGAAAGCTTGAACTTCTTGCGAGGGAAAACAACTTTAACATGATCAAGATTCCTGCAGGGCAGCCACCGCGAACCAGCTTCGGCTACAATGCCATGCAGCAGCTTTTTATCCTTTCTGCCTACGGATTAATCGGTAGAGAATTTATGCATGATTTGAGTTCTGCCGCTGAATTGTTGAAACGCGAAGCAGGTTTACTCAAAACGGAAGCTGCGGCAATCGCAAATAAAATCGGTAGTAAAATTCCAATAGTCTATGCCGAAACTTATTTCGAGTCAGTGGCTATACGATTTCGCCAACAGATAAATGAAAATGCAAAAACTCTCTGCTGGCACCATGCCCTTCCCGAAATGAATCACAACGAGCTCGTAGCCTGGGCGGGAGGAAGTAAAGAATATGCTGCCCTGATGATTCGTACGCCCGAAGATCACCCCGGAACGGCTAAGCGGATGGAGCTCAGCAAAGAGATTATATCTCGATATACGGATACTATCATTGAGCTAAAGCCGAAAGGTGCCTCACGAATCGAGATGGTATATTACCTCATCCACTTGGTGGATTGGATATCCTATTACATGGCTATAGAAAAAGATGTGGATCCGATAGAAATTGAAGTAATCGATTACTTCAAAGCCGAACTCGCAAAAAATTGAAAAAAGAACTTCCGAAAGTTCGATTGATTGATCTCGCCCGCAAGGGCTATCAAGATAGTTGGGACTATCAGGAGGCGCTCTTCTCCGGCGTTGTGCAGCGAAAGATCGAGATGCGCAAGACCAACGAGCGATCTCCTATGCCCGACAATTATTTGATTTTCGTAGAACACCCCCCTGTCTACACCTTGGGTAAAAGCGGTAAGCCTGAAAACCTACTTCTAAGCTCCGAACAGCTCGAGTCTAAAGGAATTGAGTATTTCAAGATAAATCGAGGCGGAGACATCACGTATCATGGCCCCGGTCAGATCGTGGCCTACCCCATTCTCGACTTGGATCAATTCTTCACCGACATCCATAAATATCTACGCTATCTTGAAGAGGCAGTGATATTAACCCTTGGCGAATATGGCATTAAAGGCGATCGCTATGAAGGTCTCACCGGTGTTTGGCTTGATCCCGACATTCCCGAAAAGGCGAGAAAAATCTGTGCGCTCGGTGTGCGCTGCAGCCGATGGGTTACCATGCATGGGCTGGCCTTTAACGTCAATACGGAGTTGGACTATTTCGAAAACATCGTTCCATGCGGAATAGACGATAAAGCAGTGACTTCCATGGAAAAGGAGTTGGGTAAAAAGCTCAATTTGAACGAAGTGAAGAAGAAGCTCCAATTCCACCTCTCCAATCTATTTGGGTGGGAGCTTATTTTCTAATTTTGCCGCAAAATTCAATTCGTGATAAAAGACATTGACGACCCAAAAGTAGAAGACATTGCTTTGGCCGCCGTACCGGAAACCAATGCTGAGACAGCGGCCGATGAGTGGAACGTGTACCTCATCAATATGAAAGACATCGAAATCACCAATGTTCTGGTGGCTTCTCGGGGTTATGGTCAGTTAGATGAAGAAAAGGTCGAAACTTCTCAGTTGAGACATTTTGTGGAAGCTATCCCACCTAACAGCTATGTCAAAATAGAGCCAATCATGGATAACTTGTTTCCGCTCAATAATCAGTACTGGGTCAGTTTTTATGTGGATCGGGAAATCTTTGACAAGAAATACGTCTTTTTGGCTGAGACCATCAAGAAAGAAAACTGCACGGAAGTTCCGCTGATGGGACAGAAAGGAGTTCTATTAAAATGATACTTGATATCTGCATTCTCGTCCCCGTACTCTGGGGAATGTTTAAGGGATTTAAACGCGGGCTCATCATCGAGCTTTGCACGCTTATGGCGCTGATATTGGGAGTCTACGGTGCTGCCACTTTCGGCGAAATGGGCGGAGATTACCTCCGCGATACTTTCAATACGGACCCCAGAGTCAGCAGCGTTTTGGGCTTTGCCTTGCTCTTTATCGTCATCGTGGTTTTGGTTTTCATTTTCGGAAAAATTCTGGAAGGGGTGATCAAACTCGTGGCGCTCGGGCTAGTGAACAAACTCTTCGGGATGCTCTTCGGAGGCTTTAAATTTTTACTGATCCTTAGCGGCATTCTTTATTTAATCAATGGTTTTCCGCTTACCGATGACCTCATCCCGGCAAAAGAAAAAGCCGATTCATATCTCTATGAACCGGCTTCTGAAATCCTTCCTTCCATTTACCCCGCTCTGGCCAATAAAGGCTGGCGGGATAAGTTGGAAGATACCCTCGAAGATCTGCGCGAGGATATTGACTTCAATTAATCCTTGATTGCAGCAATGCCCGGGAGGGTCTTCCCCTCGAGGTATTCGAGCATGGCCCCGCCCCCGGTAGATACGTAGCTTACCTGATCGCTTAGCCCGAACTTGTTAATGGCAGCTACTGAGTCACCACCGCCTACCAAAGTAAAGGCTCCGTCTTTGGTAGTCGCAGCCAATGACTTGGCTACCTCAATGGTTCCTTTTGCAAAATTCTCCATCTCGAAAACTCCCATCGGCCCGTTCCAAAGCACCACCTTGGCAGAGCGAATCAGTTTGTCGAATTTTTCAATGGTTTTCGGACCGATGTCCAAGCCCATCCAACCGTCGGGAATTTGAATTGTCGGACATACATCGGTGCTGGCGTCATTTCTGAATTCATCGGCTATGACAGTGTCTTCCGGAATGTGCAGTGTGACATTCTTTTCTTTTGCTTTCGCAATGAGGTTTTCAGCAGTCTGTAAAAACTCTTCTTCATAAAGTGAATCGCCAATGGTTCCTCCTTTGGCTTTGGCTATGGTATAGGCCATCCCTCCTCCGATGATGATGTCATTCACTTTGTCGAGCAAGTTCTCCACCACCGTAATTTTCGTGCTGATTTTTGCTCCGCCAATGATTGCGAGTACCGGCTTCTTGTCGCTGTAAAGCGCACGATCCATGCTTTCAATTTCTTGCTGCAAGAGTAAACCAAACATTTTATCCGTTGGAAAAAACTTGGCCACAGTAGTAGTCGAAGCGTGAGCGCGATGGGCCGTACCAAAGGCGTCATTTACATAACAATCGCCATGTTCGGCCAGCTGCCCGGCAAAGAATTCATCCCCTTCCGTTTCTTCTTTGTGAAAACGAAGATTTTCCAAAAGGAGCACCTGTCCCGCTTTGAGATCGGAGGATTGTTTTTTGGCTTCATCGCCGATGCAATCATCGGCAAAGATCACATCCTTTCCCAGCTTATCCTGCAGCGTTTTCAATATGTGCTTCAATGAAAACTTTTCATTCGGCATTCCTTTGGGTCTTCCCAGATGTGACATGAGGACGACACTTCCGCCACCATCCAAGACTTTCTGAATAGTAGGTATGGCTGCCTCAATTCTCGTGGCATCGGTTACCTCCATCTTATCGTTAAGGGGAACATTAAAGTCTACGCGTATCAATGCTCGCTTCTCTTTAAAATCGTACTTGGCTATTTGAATCATTTGAATTGGCTTTCCCGCAAAATTAAGAATCTTCGCTCCCTGAGAGGTCGAATAGCGGAATGAATATTTCTACCTTTGATCTCCTCAAAAAGCAACCGTGTATTTTAAAGATATCGTTGGACATACAGAACTGAAAAAAGCCTTGACCAACACGGTCCGTAACGACCATGTCAGCCATGCATTGATGTTTGCCGGTAAAGAGGGTAGTGGGAATTTTGCATTGGCCATCGCCTTCGCCTCTTATTTGCTCTGCAAAAACAGAGGGGAGGAAGAACGTTGTGGCGTTTGTCCGAACTGCAAACAATTGGATCAGCTTGCTCACCCCGATCTTCACTTTTCTTTTCCCTTCGTTAAAAAGAGTGATAAAATCACTGTCACTCAGACATTCCAGCGCGATTTTAAGGAGGCAGTAAAAAATAATCCTTACCTATCCTTGAAAGATTGGGAGATTGAAATTGCAGGGGAAAACAAGCAATCGATCATTACTGTAGATGAAAGCGCAGAGATTGTCAAAAAACTGTCATTGAAGTCATTTGCCGGCGGTTATAAAGTCATGATCATCTGGCGGCCCGAGAAACTCAATCAGGCGGCCGAAAACAAATTGCTGAAAACTTTGGAGGAGCCATCTCCCAAAACCTTGATCATCTTGGTTCCTACCCAAGCTGAGGATATGCTGCCTACCATCATCTCCAGGGTTCAGATGGTCAAGTGCCGCCCCTTGACCAACAAAGAGATACGAGTAGGATTGACCAAACAATTGGATGCATCATCTGATGTAGCCGATATAGCTGCTCGCATGGCCGAAGGGGACTACAATTTGGCACTTAAAACGGCACAGGATCCCGAGGCAGAAAATGCCTATTTCGCATTATTCAGAGATTGGATGCGCACCTGTGTGGCGCCACATAAAAATGATGTGTTGGTAGTGACGGAAAAAATAGCCGCCTTGAGCCGCGATCAACAAGGGTATTTTTTAGAATACTGCCTTAATTTTCTTCATGAGGCAATTACATACGCTTATTTGGGGAAAGAGAAGGCACGATACCACGGAGCCGCCGCCGAGTTTGCCGAAAAATTTGCTCCTTATATGGCCGACAAGGATCTGGGGGCATTTCACGACACGCTAAGTAAAGGGCATCGGCTGGTCGAACGAAATGTAAATCCCCGATTGCTCTACATGAAACTCAGTGCTGAGATGATTCGCATCTTTATGGGGAGAAGGCCTGAACCGATTTCTTAACTTTACACCAAAGAAAAGCACGCCAATGGGATGTGAGAGTTGTACAAAAGGAAGTAATGGAACGCCGGCAGGGTGCAGGAACAATGGAAACTGCTCATCGGGCGGATGCAGCAAACTGGCTGTATACGACTGGTTGAGCAATATGGAACTTCCCGGAAACGCCAAGCGTTTTGCCTATGTCGAAGTCAGATTTAAAAACAGTCGCAAAGATTTTTACGAAAATACTTCCTCTTTGAGCTTGAACCCCGGTGACTGTATCGTAGTCGAAGGCAGCCCCGGCTATGATGTCGGTGTGGTTTCAGCTGAAGGCGAATTGGCTCGCCTGCAAATGGACAAGAAAAAACTCACCAAGAACACCCGTGATATCAAACGAATTTTGCGCAAAGCCACTGCCGATGACTTAACCCTTTGGCGCGAAGCCCGAGCATTGGAGGATGATTCGATGTTCAAAGCCCGAGGCATCTCATCCTCCTTGGGTCTTGAAATGAAAATTTCTGATGTAGAATATCAAGGCGATAAAACCAAGGCCACCTTTTATTACACCGCCGATGGTCGGGTGGATTTTCGTGAATTGATCAGAAAGTTTGCCGAAACCTTTCGGGTGCGCATCGAAATGAAGCAAATCGGAGCGCGTCAAGAGGCAGGGCGTTTGGGCGGAATAGGTTCTTGCGGTCGAGAATTGTGTTGCAGTACTTGGCTAACCGATTTTCGCTCGGTATCTACCAGCGCGGCTCGTTACCAGCAGCTTTCGCTGAATACGCAGAAGCTCGCCGGACAGTGTGGTAAGCTGAAATGTTGCCTCAATTACGAATTGGATTCATATCTGGATGCCCTGAAAGATTTGCCGAAGAGCAATGTAAAACTCAGGACGAAGAAAGGAATGGCCTTCCACATCAAGACCGATATTTTCAAAGGGATCATGTGGTATGTTTACGAAGAGGGATCCTCAGGACCAATTCCGTTGGCTGCCGAAAGAGTGAAGGAAATCATTGCGATGAATGAGTCGAAGAAGTTTCCTGAAGACTTGAAAGACTTCTCTGAAATAGAAGCTCCCAAAGAAGAAGCCTACTCTAATGTGGTCGGCCAGGATAGTTTGACCCGTTTTGACCGAAAGAAAACTAAAAGAAAGAAGAAAAGAAAACCACGCGGAAAAAGACCGAATCAGGCTCAGGCCAAAGGAAAAGCCGGTGGTAATCCTAAGGGTGGCAACAAAGGCCGGCCTGGTAAAAAACCCTCAGGGCAAGGGCCGAAAGCTTCCGGTAAACCCAATCAAGGTAAAAGAAGATCATCCGGCAAAAGAAGCAATTCCAACAAAAAGTAATGCAGCGATTTCTTTTTTGCTTTTTCCTTATTTCAACCTTGACGGCCTGCACGGATGAGAATCGGGTGTTTGAAGAAAATGTTGAAATACCGAATGAAAAATGGACTGTGGCCGAAAAAGCCATTTTGGAGGCTGAAATTGATGACACCCTCTCCAGCCACAATTTTTTAATCAACGTTCGTAATACAGAGCGCTATCCTTACCGCAACTTATACGTTTTTGTGAAAACGATTTTCCCCAACGGAAAATCATCGAAAGATACCGTAGGAATCGTCTTGGCCGATCCTACCGGAAGATGGCTGGGGAGCGGAGGCGGATACTTGAACAGCAGTTCACATTTATCAAACACGATTATGTATCGATACAATCGGAGGTTTCCACTTTCGGGCACCTACCGATTTGAAATTGAACAGGCCATGCGAACTGACACTCTGGTGGGTATAAAAAACATTGGCTTGCGCATAGAGAAGACCGAGAAATAAGAACTTCGAACAAGGTATTTAAGCCAAATACGTTTTAATTCGAAATTACACTTGATGACTGAGACTCCACCCGAAAAGAAGAAAGTGAGAAAACGAGCGGTATTTTTGCTCTGGGTTCTCGGCCTTTCTCCGATCATTTTGCTGGCAGCATTGCTGTACTTTGCCGCCAATAGTGATTTACCCGATACGACCGCACTGGCAAATCCACGTACGAATTTGGCCACTCAGGTCTTGTCTTCTGACGGAGAAATATTAGGGCGCTTTTATCTGGAGAACCGTACCAACGCCGATTTCGAGGAGCTCTCTCCTGCTTTGGTAAAAGCATTGATAGCCACGGAAGACGAACGTTTTTACGAGCATTCGGGGATAGACCTCAAGGGAACCGCACGGGCAGGAATCTATCTGGGTTCAAAAGGCGGTGCAAGTACCATTACCCAGCAGCTGGCTAAAATGCTTTTTACGGAAGAACCGGGAAATGGGATAAAACGAGTATTCCAAAAATTTCAAGAGTGGATCATCGCGGTGGAGCTTGAAAAGCGGTATACGAAACAAGAGATTCTCACACTCTACCTGAATAAATTCGACTGGATAAATCAGGCGGTGGGAATTCGGTCTGCTGCCAACATTTACTTCAACAGCACGCCTGACTCGTTGAAAATCGAAGAAGCCGCCATGCTGGTGGGAATGGCCAAAAATCCGGCGCTATACAATCCGCTCCGTCGACCGGAGCAGACCCGCGACAGACGCAATGTGGTGCTGGGTCAAATGGTGAGAAATGAATTTTTAACACGAGCAGAATTTGATTCGCTCTCAGCGCTACCTTTAAAGCTAGACGTTCAGAGCATAGACCATCAACAGGGTTTGGCTCCTTACTTTCGAGAAATCCTCAGGGGCGAACTCAAAACGCTTCTGACTGAAACGGACGAACAAGGGAGGCTGATTTATTCCAAGGCCAATGGGTCGCCTTATAGCCTGTACAGCGACGGGCTCAAGATTTACACGACTATCGACTCTCGCATGCAAGGCTACGCGGAAGAAGCCGTTGAAAAGCACTTGGGGGGTGAACTCCAAGAGGATTTTTGGAACGACATAGCCAAATACAACAACCCTCCTTTTTCGAATGACCTTAGCTCTAAAGAAATAAAAAGCATTGAAAGAGCCGCCATGCGACGGACGGAGCGCTACCGAATAATGAGCGGTAAGGAGTGTCCGAATTGCCACAGAAGGGTGAAAATCGAAGAGACGACAGTGGATGGTGTGCCGCACTATCACTGCATGTCAGAGGACTGCGAAGAGGAGTGGGAGTCGGTACCGAAAGACAGTATCGAAAACATTTTCAGAACGAAGAAGGTACCGATGTCCGTTTTTTCCTGGCAAGGTGAAATTGACACCTTGATGACACCGATGGATAGCATACTTTATTACAAAAGTATCCTACAGGCGGGATTGGTGAGTATTGATCCGAAAACGGGTTTTGTAAAAGCTTGGGTAGGCGGAAATAACTACAAGCATTTTCAGTACGACCATGTGAAGCAGGGCAAGCGGCAGGTAGGTTCTACCTTTAAACCTTTTGTATATGCCACGGCTATACGCGAGGGTTATTCCCCCTGCTACGAGGTACCAAAAGTACCAACCACTTTCCGCAAGGGAACGTTTAATCTTCTGGAAGATTACACCCCACACGACCCGGGCAGAGACTACGGTTACTTGGTTTCCTTGAAATGGGGATTGGCCAATTCGATCAATACCGTGACTGCTTGGGTAATGAAGCAATTTGGCCCGGAGGCTGTGATTAAGTTGGCAAAAGACTTAGGTATCGAAAGCGAAATGGAACCGGTCGTTTCTCAATGCTTTGGTGTAGCTGATTTGTCATTGATGGAAATTACATCAGCCAATGCCACCTTTGCCAATATGGGGGTTCACATTAAGCCAATCTACATTCTGCGGATTGAGGACAAAAACGGCAAAACCATCTACAGCATGGAGCCTGAGACCAATGAGGCCATGGATGAAAAGACGGCTTTCACTATGCTCAGCCTTATGCAGGGAACTGTAGATGGCGTCTACAACAAACACGAGGGTAAAAGCTTGGGGACGGCCGTTCGACTGAAAATGGACCTGCCGAGCAGAGATTACGACGGATTTGATCGCGACCTTCAAATTGCAGGAAAGACGGGAACCACACAAAATCAATCTGACGGTTGGTTTATCGGTTTGACCCCTGATTTGGTAACCGGTGTTTGGGTCGGAGCCGAAGACAGAAGTGTCCATTTTCGCAGTTTAACATTGGGTATGGGTACGAATATGGCCTTACCGATATGGGGTTTTTATATGAAAGCTGTCTACGAAGATGAAAGTCTTCAAATTTCCAAAGGAGATTTTGAAAAGCCTGAAGGGCTGAACATCGAGCTGGACTGTGAGAAATACGCCAGGAACCAGAACATCTTTGATTCTTCAGAAGGCTTATCTTGGTAGCCAAATTTTATATTTCCTATGAATAAAGTAGTTAAGAATGCAGGGGAAGCCATAGAAGGTATCACCTCAGATATGACCATCATGCTCGGAGGCTTTGGCCTTTGCGGGATTCCGGAAAACTGCATTGACGCCCTTTCTAAAACTTCCATAAGTGGATTGACATGTATCTCAAACAATGCGGGTGTGGACGATTTCGGCTTGGGCCTCTTGTTGAAGAAAAAGCAGATTAAGAAGATGATTTCTTCCTACGTCGGGGAAAATAAAGAGTTTGAGCGACAAATGCTCAGCGGCGAGTTGGAGGTAGAGCTGATTCCACAAGGAACCCTAGCTGAGAGATGCCGAGCAACGGGAGCCGGAATTCCCGCATTCTTTACGCCTGCAGGGTACGGTACAGAGGTAGCCGAAGGCAAAGAGGTCCGTGAATTTAACGGAAAGAAGCACATTCTCGAACACAGCTTTGATCCTGATTTTGCCATCGTAAAAGCTTGGAAGGGCGACACCGAAGGAAATCTAATATACAAAGCTACTGCCCGAAACTTTAACCCTATGATGGCCATGGCGGGAAAAATCACGATCGCTGAAGTCGAAGAACTGGTACCTGCCGGAGAGCTCGATCCGAATGAGATACACACGCCCGGAATCTTTGTCCAGCGAATTTTCCAAGGAGAAAAATTCGAGAAAAGAATTGAGCAAAGGACGGTGCGATCATCCAACTGATTTATTCATTCAAAAAAGAAATCATATGGCTCTAGATAAAACAGGAATAGCAAAAAGAATCGCTCAGGAATTGGAAGATGGCTTCTATGTAAATTTGGGAATAGGAATTCCGACGCTCGTCGCTAATTACGTGCCAGAGGGTATATCCGTGGAATTTCAGTCTGAGAACGGAGTATTAGGAATGGGGCCTTTCCCCACGGAAGAAGAAGTAGACGCCGACCTGATAAACGCCGGAAAGCAAACCATCACGGTAAAAAAAGGAGCCTCCTTTTTTGATTCTGCTACCAGCTTTGCGATGATTAGAGGGCAGCACGTTCAGCTGACCGTACTCGGGGCGATGGAAGTTTCGGATAGCGGCGACATTGCCAATTGGAAAATTCCGGGTAAGATGGTGAAAGGCATGGGTGGTGCGATGGATCTAGTGGCTTCCGCAGAAAATATAATTGTAGCGATGACTCACACCAACAAACACGGGCAGAGCAAATTATTGAAATCATGCAGTCTTCCGCTTACGGGCGTAAAATGTGTCAAAAGAATAGTGACCGATCTGGCCGTTCTGGACATTCATCCGGAAGGAGGGTTTATCCTTCGCGAGCATGCACCAGGTGTGAGCATTGAAGAAATAAAATCCAAAACAGAGGGTAAGCTTATCGTAAGTGATGAGGTCTTAGAGATCAAGGTGTGAGCATTTTATATCCTCTCAACATTTCAAGAATAATCAAGCGTTCGGAAATGAACCCAAGCACTGACCAACAAGAACGAAAGCAGGAATGACTTTACGAATGGCAATTTACTGCTCGGTATATGCAAGGCTTTAGATCGAAAACCCAATTTAATTCTTTACTGCTTTTAGGTCACATACTTTGTTTGACCTACATCGTTTTTGCGGCGATTTTTTACGTTGAGCGGGCTATCTATATCGATACGGGAAATCAGATTCTGGAGATGACCAATGACGGGACATTCTCCATTTTTGTGAAAAGGTATTCAATGGCACTACACCAGGTTTTGCCCTTGCTTGCTATAAAAGCCGGACTGAACCTCAGCAGCGTCATTTTTCTCTACTCCATTTCTTTTCCGCTTCTCGTCTATGCCGCATTTTTAATTTCATATAGAAAGTTTGAAAATTACACCGCGGCATTTTTATTTTTCTTTACGCTATCTGCGGCTGCACAAACATTCTTTCATGCCATCTCTGAAACCATGCAAGTCATTCTCTTTTCAGCTTTTCTCTATGGCTGGCTTGAGTACATGGCAGCGCAGAAATTTCAGTTGAATCGATGGGTTCAATTTCCGGTCACGACGGCATTGATATTACTGGTGTTTTTCATGCATCCCGTGTCGGTTTTCTTTATCGGTTTTGTCCTGGTTTATTTTGCTTTAGACCATGAGCTATACCGTCATCCGCTACCCTATTTTGGAATGGCCGTTTTGCTTGTTCTATTGGCAGCAAAACTTCTTACTACCGGAGAGTCGTCTCATGATGCCGGGTTCTTTGAGGAGCTAAAAGGGATCAACGAAATTCTCCCGAACATTACCTCCTCATACAGTTTCAATTTTTTAATCGGCAGATTTTTCTCCTTCTACCTCATCTCATTTCTTGCTCTCCTGACTTATTCATTTTTTGCGGTTTACAAAAAGTCCTACTTCAAGTTGCTTTTAACCTGGGCCTGCGTTTTCGCTTATCTTCTTGTTTCATTAGTTATCTATCATGAAGGAGATGCAGATCACGGTATGGAAAGATCTTTTTTGCCACTGGCATTTTTCTGTGGTTTACCATTCTTGCATGAGGTTGTTTTTCAATCACGCGCAGGTAGAAAAGTCGCAGTTCCCCTTTTAGCAGCTATCAGTTTTTGGGGTTTCTACGAAATCTACCTTCAATCGGAAATATTCACGCAACGCTTCGACGAGCTGCGCGGCTTGCTATCTGTGGCAGATAGAAAAGAGGGAGATAAGTTTTACCTTGATGGGGAGGATTATAATGTAAACGCCCTGATTGTTCCTTACGGCATTGCATTTGAAACACTTCTTTTGAGCTCTTTAGACGGACCTGAGGAAAGCAAAACCATCTTTATAAACCAAAATACCGTGGAGTTCGAGGAAATAAAAAATGAAGTAGACTTATTCCTTTTTACCAACTTCCTCATTAGGCGATCAGACAAAGAGTTAAATTCCGAATATTATGGACTAAGCGGAAATTACAGGGAGCTTCTCGGTGAACGAATTCTCGTCGATTCTTTATTCTGTGGTGCTGAAAGGGTAGATGAAGCGGATAATTTATTGAGCTCTAAGGGAACGCTCTTTTCCTACACAGCACCACGAGCAACTGATCCGGTGTATCAAGGAGAGTATGCCGTTTATACCGGACCTGATCGTGAATTTGCTTTTACCGGGAAGGTACTTACCGCAGAAACGGGTGATTTGATCAGCATCGAAATTTTTAAATACGGTGCTTCTGACGCCGGCTTGGTTCTGGCTGATGGAGATAATTACTATGTGAGACAAACCTCAGGAACACCTGAGAATAATGGGTGGGAAAGGTTAAAAATCAGTTTTGTTGTAAACGGATCGATTAATTTAGAGACTTTGAAATTATACGTTTGGAATCCATCAGGAGAGCCTGCCTACTTTGACAATCTATCCATTAAAAAACTATCATCTAAATTAAGGTGAATCGAAATTTGCAATGAAAACTGCAGTCATCATTCCCGCATACAAGGTGAGTAAACAAATTATCTCTGTGGTAGAAGGGGTTTACGAGAAGGTAGATGAAGTATACGTGATAGACGATTCATGCCCTGAGAAAAGTGGCGAACATGTGGAAAAATACGCCAACCACCCGAATGTTACGGTGATTTTTAAAAACAAAAACGGAGGGGTGGGCTCCGCGGTTAAAGCGGGTTACTCTCATGCTTTGAGCAAAGATTGTGACATCATGATTAAAATGGATGGCGATGGCCAAATGGACCCTAAGTACCTGGACGCCCTGATTGCCCCCATTAAGCTTCAAGCTGCGGATTACACTAAGGGAAACAGGTTTTACGATTTAACCGCCCTTAGGCGAATGCCCCGCATGCGTTTATTTGGCAACAGCATCTTATCTCTGATTAATAAAGCCGTAAACGGTTATTGGAATAGTATTGATCCCACCAATGGCTATACGGCCATCAACAAAGAGGCTTTGAACCGCTTGGAATTGGAAAAAATCGAAAACAGGTATTTCTTTGAGAGTGACATGCTCTTTCGCTTAGGTACTATAAGGGCTGTGGTGAAAGACGTTTCCATTCCCGCACTTTATGCAGAAGAAGAGAGCAACCTCAATATCACTAAGATACTTTTTGAATTTCCTCCGAAGTATTTTGTTCGATTTTTAAAACGGATCATTTACCAATACTTTTTGCGCGACTTTAGCATTGCTACCATCGAACTGATTGCGGGAAGCTTACTTCTGCTATTCGGAATAATTGTAGGTGCAGTAGCTTGGTATAAAAGTATCACGTCAGGAGTAGTGGCGAGTACAGGTACCGTTATGTTAAGTGCCCTCCCTATCATTCTTGGTTTTCAGTTGTTGCTGTCATTTATAAATTTTGACATTCAGAATGTCCCGAAGAAACCGTTGACCCAGCCCTAAATTTTCGGTACCGATTCGATCAAGGTTTTCGAGTATTCAGATTTCGGGTTAGAATAGATCTCCTCTGAATTTCCCATTTCTTCTATTCGCCCCTTTCTCATCACAATCATTCGATCGGCCATGTATTTCACTACAGACAAGTCATGTGAAATAAAGACATAGGTCAAATTCATCTCCTCTTTAAGGTCGTTAAGCAGGTTTAAGACCTTGGCCTGAACGGACACGTCTAAAGCCGAAACACTTTCATCGCAGATGATAAATTCGGGGCGTACCATGAGCGTGCGCGCAATGCAGATGCGCTGTCTTTGACCGCCCGAAAACTGATGCGGATATTTCGATGCGGCGGCTGACTCCAGTCCCACCTTGTCCAAAATATCATAAACCTCTTTCCTTCTTTCCGCTCTCGTTTTAGACAAACCGTGAATCTTCAAAGGTTCAGAGAGTGCCTCTTCAACTGTTTTGCTCGGGTTTAATGAAGAGTACGGGTCTTGAAAAATGATTTGGACCTTACGGCGAAAGTCAGGTGGAAACTGAACGCCGTTACCTGCAATCGGTATACTTTCAAAAGCTGCACTTCCCAGACTAGCTTTTTGAAGCCCGACTAAAACACGGCCCAGGGTGCTCTTTCCACAACCTGATTCTCCTACAAGTCCCATCGTTTCACCTCTTCTTACATCGAAGCTCACTCGATCGACTGCCTTCAGAAAGGCTGCGGCACCATTTCCCGATTTTTTCAATGGAAAATGAACACTCAAGTCGTTAACCTCCAAAATTTTATTCTCTCTTTCCGTATCGGAGTAGCGCATCGATTTGACTTGATCCGTCGAATAATCCTTGAAACCCTCACCGACCACAGGCAGTCTTTCAGGATTCCCCGATAGCCTGGGACGGCAATCAATCAGCGCCTTCGTATAGGGCTTTTCGGGAAAATTCAAGATTTGGTGTACCTCCCCTTCTTCAACTACTTCTCCGCGGTACATGACCATAACGCGATCAGCAATCTCACTAACTACACCCAGATCATGAGTGATGAAAATGAGGCCTGTATTGTTCTCCTCACATAATTCTCTTAGCAACTCCAATATTCGTTTTTGAACGGTTACATCCAGAGCAGTCGTCGGCTCATCGGCAATAATTAAAGAAGGTTTGCAAGCAACCGCCATTGCAATCATCACCCGTTGCTTTTGTCCGCCAGAAATCTGGTGGGGATAACTCCCGTACAGTTCCTCAGGTCTAGGTAATTCTACTCTTTCGAAAAGGTCTATTACTGACTTTCGCGCTTCTTTTGCAGAGCATTTTCGGTGCAATCGGATAATCTCGGCCACTTGATCGCCGCATTTTTGAACGGGATTTAAGGAGGTCATCGGCTCCTGAAAAATCATTGAGATTTGATTACCACGAATTTTTTGAAACTCCTTTTCAGCATTCAGCTCTAGCAAATTGCTATTTTCGAAAAGGATTTCTCCGTTTTGAATGAGCGCATTCGATGGAAGCAAACCCATTACGGCTAAAGATGTCAAGCTCTTGCCGGAGCCTGATTCGCCAACAACCCCTAAGATTTCGCCTCGCCCTAGTTGTAAATTGATTCCTTTCAGGACCATAAGTGGATTTCCATCGCGATCTGGAAAAGCCACCTCCAATTGTTTAATGTCAAGCAGATTTTCAGTACTCGTCATCCAGTGTTTCGAGATAATTTAGGCTAATATATTTTCTGTTTTGTGGAGTCTGATCGAGACTCAGCGTAATCTCCACTAAATTGTTTGAAGAACTGAATGTCGTCCAGCGCCTGGAAGTGAGTAAATCGTGCGGCTCGCCGAAGGGATCAGTAAGTTTTCTGCTCCACGATTCGATTATTAATTTCGATAGAGAGTCTTGATCACTGAAGACATCGACTTGAACTTCAAACAATCCGTAGGCATCGAATGCAAGGTATGCATCCAAAGGCAGGGTATCCTCGAATATCACGACTTTATGGTGATACTCAATCGTGCTGTCATTCGCTAAGGTAGCTGACCATGATTCCATATTCAGCACGCTATCAGGTGGCCAGCCCGGCTCATATCCTCGGAAGTAACCCGATTCTGCAATCAGCATATCGTTTTCCGCGGTTCGTTCTTCTTTCACCTCTCCTTGGCTACAACCCAGACAGAAGATAAAAAGCAGAAACCTAAACCGTTTCAATGTAGTCATCGTGTATGATTTCCATATTTCTAAATCGCTGCATGAGTCGAGCCACGGTAACCGTATCTTTTTCACAATACACTCTAATGCGTTCCTCATCATCTTCCTCCCAAAATACTCGACCTACATCCGCTCCTGAAATATCTCCCTTAGGCGTGGGCACGCCGAAAAGCTTTGCTAAAAGGTTCAAAGATGTGTAGTGTTTATAATCTCCGAATTTCCACAAATCCATCGTATCTAAATGCCTGACTTCCCAAGGTTTCTTACCTGCCAGATTAATCATATTCGGTAATGCTAGACCATTGATCAATGATCTTCTCGCAATGTAAGGGATATCGAACTCCTTAGAATTATGGCCACATAAAAACTTCTCACCACCCCGATCGAAGCGACCGAGCATGCTCAGAAACTCGGAGAGCAGAGCTTTCTCATCCTTTCCGTAAAAACTGGTTACACGCAGCTTTTGCTCACTTCCTGACTGATAAAACAAAGCCGTCGAAATACAAATAATCTTTCCGAATTCTGAATAAATACCCGCTCGTTCGTATAGCTCTCCTGCCGATTTGGACTCGCGTTCTTGCAAATATTTGGTTTTATCAGACCAGAGCTGTTGCCAATCGGAGTCAAGATCCTCAAAATTATAAACGGCAGGAACTGTCTCGATATCGAGAAAAAGGATATTCTCAAGTTCTATCTCAGCTAGCATTTGTCTAAATTAAGACTTTCGCCGAAACACCGTATCAATAGGCTAACTTTGCAAAATGGATTTTGAGTTTGAAAATAAGTGGAAGGAATTGGTTTCACTTCTGGAAGAGAGTTTTGGTGAAGAGATCGACTTGGAGGCTATTCTGTTTTTAATAGGCGTGCAAGAGCTAGGCAAAGGAGTCAGAAAATTTTCAAAAGATGAAAAACTCAATCTGATGCACATTGCCATCTGCACTGTATTGGAGCCATTCGGTTACTATTCATTTTCGCATTTAGACAAAGAAGGGTGGCCCCATTTCGAAAAGGAAAAAAATCTTCCCTTTCTCTCTGATAAGGAGCAAAAAGAATTAATGCGAAAAGCGGTGGTTGAATACTTTGAAAAAGAAGGGCTTTCTACGAACCAAGAACGAATGTCTTAGTAGTCTTTTCTTCTTCGACTACTTTCATAATCCCGTTGACGAAAGCAGTACTGTCGGGACTTTCGAAAGTGATTTCCACATCGAGTATGGCAAAACCGCTTTGACCGGGTTCATACTGGTCGGTGTAGTCAAATTCTGCCACGCCATTCGAGTTTGTAAATTGTGTTCTGTCGATAGCAATATCGCCAACTTGGTCATCGTCTACAGTCCCTTGACCGAACATTCTTACTTCAGCACCTCCCACTCGAGAGCCCTCTGGTGTGACAACGATAATTTCCGCAATTGTATCCTCTTCATTTTTACAAGAAATGATGGAGAGACCTAAAAATACAAGGGTAAAAAGATATGTAAGCCGAATTTTCATTTGTTCTTTCTTATTTTCGCGGAATACCGCCACTGTCAAATGTATGAAATTTATAAATAGAGATTCTCTTTTTCGCGGCTACCTATTGCCGATTATAGTAATGGCAACCTGCCTTTTGAGCCTGTCTTTTGTTTTGGACAAGAACGCAAAGAAAGAAGAAATGGTTATCATTTCTACGAAATATGGTGATATGATAGTGAGGCTTTACGATGATACACCGCTACACAAGGAGAATTTTTTGAAGCTTGTACGAGGTGGCTACTACGATGGTCTTCTTTTTCATCGAGTGATTCAGTCCTTTATGATCCAAGGGGGTGATCCTGATTCTCGTGAGGCTGATAAGGGAATGATGCTCGGTCAGGGTGGACCCGGATATACGGTTCCTGCAGAGTTTAATCCGAAATATATTCACAAGAAGGGCGCTCTGTCTGCGGCCAGAATGGGTGATGGGGTAAACCCTGAAAGAGAATCATCCGGATCACAGTTTTATATTGTCCAAGGAAAAACCGTTGACGAAAACACCCTTGAAAGAATGGCTTCTCAACGAATGTATAAAGCCGATGAAGATCCGTTTTCGTATACGGATCGGCAGAAACAAACTTATTCTGAAATCGGGGGAACACCTCATTTGGACGGGCAGTATACTGTTTTTGGCGAAGTTGTAGAAGGGATCAACATCATAGATTCTATAGCGGCTGTAAAAACGGACAGACGTGCGCGGCCCATAGAAGACATTACAATGTCGATGAAAATCACCAAAAGGAAATGGCAATAGAAACAGAAAAAATCCTTGCGGAGATAGAGGAGTTTACAGCATCCTCGATTGATGAGGTTGAAGATTTTCGCATAAAGTATTTGGGCAAGAAGGGTTTGGTGAAAGACTTGTCTTCAAAAATTAAAGATGTCCTACCGGAAGATAGAAAGACGTTTGGTCAATCCCTGAATCAGATTAAAACGGCAGTAGCAGCGCGTATTGACGAAATCAAGTCAACATTGTCAGAGAAGGATTCAGAAGATTCTTCGAAGACTGATTCCACAAGGCCCTCCGGTACAGAGAGCGTTGGTTCGCGACATCCGGTAAGTTTAGTCAGACGCGAAATTGAGGAGATCTTTCAACGCATTGGCTTTACCATCGCCTCGGGGCCCGAAATTGAAGACGACTGGCACAATTTCTCTGCCCTGAATTTTCCCGAGAATCATCCTGCCAGAGACATGCAAGATACCTTCTTCATTGAGAAAGATCCTGACATTGCGTTGCGCACACATACCAGCAGTGTTCAGGTTCGTGTTATGGAGAATAATAAGCCTCCCATACGTATTATCTCACCTGGTCGAGTATATCGAAATGAGGCTATATCGGCTCGATCGCATTGCATCTTCCATCAGGTAGAGGGTCTCTACATTGACAAGGGAGTTTCATTCGCTGATATGGTACAAACCATCAAATACTTTGCTCAAGCCTTCTTCGGAAAAGCCAAGATAAGACTTCGTCCTTCTTACTTCCCTTTTACTGAGCCCAGTGCCGAAGTGGATGTATACTGGGGCTTAGAAAACGAAACGGATTACCGCATCACCAAAGGCACGGGATGGCTTGAAATAATGGGTTGTGGGATGGTGGACCCGGATGTGCTAAAATCATCGGGCATAGACCCGGATGAATATTCGGGATACGCCTTTGGTATGGGTGTTGAACGCATCGCGATGAACCGTTATCAAATCGGCGATATCCGTATGCTATTCGAAAATGACTTGCGATTCTTAAGTCAACTCAAAGGGGCCTGGTAATTAAACCTTGCCCAGCTTCAACATGTTGGTCATTCCTTGCTCATTCATTGGCATACTAGCCAAATGAATGATCATGTCTCCGTTGTTTACCAATTTTTTCTTTTTCAAGATGTACTTGATGTCAGCGATGGTATGGTCTGTGCTGACCATTTTATCATAGAAAAAAGATTTCACACCCCAAACCAAACTCATCTGAGTCAGGATATTCTTATTTCCGGTAAATAGGAAAATATCCGCTTTCGGGCGTTGACTGGAAATTTTAAATCCGGTATAACCGCTGAAAGTCATGGTGACAATGGCTGAAGCCTTAACACGGTTTGACAGCCTAGTTGCATTGAAGCAAATTGAGTCCGTCACATACCGGTCTTCGCGGCTTTCTACGGGTGGCTCCTCGTGGTGATAAATCGTATCGGATGCCTCAACTTCTTTCACTATCGAAGACATCACTTCAATCACTCGAACGGGATGTTTTCCTACGGATGTTTCAGCACTCAACATAACGGCATCAGCTCCATCCAGCACGGCATTGGCTACGTCATTTACTTCAGCTCGTGTCGGAGTAATGTCGTTAATCATGCTTTCCATCATCTGCGTAGCCACAATAACAGGCTTGCTGTTCTTCAATGCTTTCGTTATTAGCATTTTCTGAACCAGCGGAACATTCTGAAGAGGTATTTCAACTCCCAAGTCTCCTCGAGCTACCATGAGTGCATCCGTTTCTCTTATGATATCATCTATATCATTGATAGCTTCCGGTTTCTCAATTTTTGCAATAACTCGGGCGTGTTTTTCACGAGACCTGATAATGTGTTTGAGCTCAATAATATCTCTGGCCGAACGAACAAAGGACAATCCTACCCAATCGATATCCATGTTCAGAACAAAGTCTAAATCTGCTAAATCCTTTTCCGTAAGACAAGGCAAAGAGATACGCGTGTTCGGGAGATTTACTCCTTTTTTATTTTTGAGTAAGCCTCCGTGATTTATTCTGGCTACAACCTCGTCCGTACCATTGGTAGATAAGGCTTCGAGCTGCAGTTTTCCATCATCCAAAAGTATCTTCTCCCCTACTTTCACATCTTTGGCAAATTGTGGGTAGGTGATATAAATTTTTTCTGAGTCGCCCTCAATCGTAGTAAAGGTTATTTCTTTACCATCTTCTAGCATCAGTCCGTCACCTTCGAACTCTCCTACCCGAAGCTTGGGACCCTGAAGATCGGCTAGAATGGCCGTGTTTGTTCCCAGTTTTTCATCAGCTTTTCGGATGTTTTCAATGGTTTTAGCATGGTCCTCATGCGAGCCATGAGAAAAATTAATCCGACAGACATCAAGCCCTTGTTTAATCATTTCCATAATGGTCTCTTGGCTGTCTGAAGCCGGCCCCATAGTAGCCACAATCTTTGTTCTTTTATTTATCATGCTGCTAACAAAATGTTTTGTTTCAATCTCAGAGGTTCCAAATCTACCTCGAAGGCCATAAGAACTGTTTCAGCGGCTCTCAGTTTTTCGACCATCTTTACGTTATCTATATCATCCGAAAGATCTATGACCAACAGAAAATCAGCGGTCTTCACTTCCGGCAAAAAGAGACTTACCCCTTTTTTATTCTCAATCAGACGGTACCTTATTTGTAGGTTTTCATCAAAAAATGTAAAAAATGCATGGTGTCTGGAGGTTTTTCGTTTTGAAAAAATCTCAATATCCTCGTCTCGCTTGAGCTCAATGCCCAAGGCCTTATTAAGCATAAAGCACACCCTATGGCTGCGCGATGTCGAAACTATACCGAAAGCCAGAAAAGCATATTCATCTTCTATTTCCAGAGTAAGCTTGGCCATAGTTGTTGTCAAAGTAACACGAAGCTATGAAATATTAATCAGCTAATTTCGAAATGTGCATCAAAGCTTTTTCTGCAGCTCTTTGCTCAGCACGCTTTTTTGAGCTTCCTTGTCCTGAGCCGGCCTCGACATTGTTCCAGAAAACGCGGGCACGAAATTTATGCGTGCCTTTTTCTGAGTTCAGTGGAGACGTTTTAAAATATACTTTCGCTTCCAGACGGTGAGCTTCTTCGTGCAGCCTGCTCTTAAAGTCGCTTTCGACCTTTTCTATAGTGGTCAATTGGGCGTATTTCGTCAATGCACAAAGAATTGCCTTTTTAGCTTTCCGATAGCCGCGATCCAAATAGATGGCGCCGACGATTGCTTCAAATGCATTTCCCGAGATTGATTTTCTTGAGTTGGCCGCTTGGGCATCCGTTTCAATCATTAAGTGGATACCTATTTCAACCGCAGTCTTATTCAGATTAGCTCTGCTTACAATTCTGCTTTTCATTTTTGTCATTTCCCCTTCCTCTGCGTTGGAATGCGTTTCGTATAGGTATTCAGCAACAACCGAATCAATAATGGCATCTCCCAAGAACTCTAAACGCTCATTACTTAAACTTCTATCGTTGTGAATATTTCGTGCTGCTGATTTATGACAAAAAGCCTGACGATACAGGTTTAATTTCCGAGGTTTCACCCCGAATGAATCGACCATCAGACGATATATATCTCGATCTCTTTTTGATTTCGCAGAAGAAAAGAATGCTTTGAAACCCACGAGGAATAGATTTACTCCTCGAATTTCTTGAAAATCACTGACGCATTATGTCCGCCAAAACCAAAGGTATTGCTCATGGCAATTTTGACCTCTCTTTCTTGTGCCTCATTTAATGTGAGGTTGAGCTTTGGATCAATTTCAGGATCCTTTTCTGAATGATTGATGGTTGGTGGAATGACATTATCGCGAATGGCCATAATACAAGCCAAGCCTTCTACGGCACCTGCGGCTCCGAGCAAATGGCCCGTCATGGATTTGGTAGATGATATGTTCAACTTGTAAGCGTGGTCGCCAAAAGCTTTCAAAATCGCCTTAGTTTCTGCTATATCACCCAGTGGCGTAGAAGTACCATGAACATTGATGTAGTCGACATCTTCAGGATTGATCTTTGCATCGTCCAAGGCTTTTTGCATAACCTCTATTGCTCCTAGACCTTCAGGGTGTGGAGCAGTCATATGATGCGCATCAGCGGACATTCCGCCACCAATAATTTCAGCGTAAATCGTAGCACCACGCTGTTTAGCATGCTCGTAACTTTCTAAAATAAAAATTCCTGCGCCTTCGCCCATGACGAAACCATCTCGATTTTTATCAAAAGGACGCGAAGCGGTTTCGGGACTTTCGTTTCTGGTAGATAAAGCGTGCATGGAGTTAAAACCTCCGATTCCCGCTTCATTCAATATTGCCTCTGAGCCACCTGTAATCATCACATCAGCTCGGCCTGTCTGTATCAGAATCATGGCATCGATCATGGCATTTGTAGATGATGCGCAGGCAGAAACGGTTGAATAATTAGGTCCTCTTATACCGTAGCGCATGGAAATTAATCCAGGGGCGATATCAATTATTGACTTAGGAATAAAGAAGGGATTGAATCTAGGGGTTCCATCTCCTTGAGCGAACTCCGTAATTTGAGCCATGGTCGTATTCATGCCTCCAATTCCCGATCCGAGGATTACCCCTGCTTTCTTGGGGTCTATGGCTGAGGTGTCAAGCTCAGCATGTTCAACTGCTTTTTGGGCAGTGTAAACGGCATATTGCGCAAAGAGATCCATTTTACGGGCCTCTTTGCGCTCAATGATTCCTTCAGGGTCGAAACCCTTTATTTCACAACCAAAATGTGTTTTGAATTTTGACGCATCGAATTTGGTTATCGGTCCTGCTCCGCTTTTACCTTCCTTCATAGAAGAAAAGAACTCCTCAGCAGTTATGCCAAGAGGAGTGATAGCGGCATAACCAGTCACTACGACACGTCTAAAATCCATAAAGACGAACCGATTTAGTTGGAGTTTTTCTCGATGTATTCTACCGCCTGACCCACGGTTCCGATCTGCTCAGCCTGATCATCCGGAATAGCAATATTAAATTCCTTTTCGAATTCCATGATGAGTTCGACTGTATCCAATGAGTCAGCACCCAAATCATTTGTGAAGCTGGCTTCCGTGGTTACTTCAGATTCGTCAACGCCTAGTTTGTCAACGATAATCTTGGTTACTTTCGACTTAATGTCCGACATTTCAATGCAGTTTAGTTAAGATATTTTTAGGAGTGCAAATAAATGAATAATGATCCTATTGGCAAAATAGTTAAAAATATTCAGTAATAACCTCCTCAAATGGTTTGCGTTCTATTTTTGGTACTTGAGCATTTTCCTTAGCATAGCCAATCGGTAGTAGCAAGAAAGCGCGCTCATTGTCGGGTCTGTTCAAGAGTTTGTGAAGAAAGTTCATCGGGCTTGGTGTATGTGTTAATGTAACTAACCCGGCATTTTGCAAAGCTGCAATTAAAAATCCCGCTGCTATTCCGACACTTTCGTTTACATAATAATTTGGTATTTTTTTTCCGCTTATCTCCTCGTAGGGCTTCTTGAAGATTACAATTAGATAAGGGGCCTCTTCTAAAAAGGGTTTGTTATGATCAGTGCCCAGTGGTTCTAAGTCTTTCAACCACTGATCACTCATTCTTCCGCCATAGCTTTTGCGCTCTTCTTCTTCCGCTGCTTTTCTGATTTTTGTTTTAAGTTGAGGATCTCTAACCAAACAGAAATGCCAAGGTTGTTTGTTTGCTCCTGAAGGTGCAGAGCAGGCTGTCTTCAATGCGTTCTTTATAATTTCGATCGGTACGTCTTCTGAGCAAAAATCCCTGACACTTCGCCTCTTCTCCATGCGGTTTCTGAAATGTGCTGATAGTCTTAGCATTTCCTTGACCTCATGCCTCTCTCCCTCATATTTTACGAAGTTAGACTCAGGATTCGACGAATCTAATTTAGGTTCATTTATTGGCATAGATTAGCTTTGACGTTTAGATAGTGAATCAAATGTTCAAGATAGCCATTTTCGCCTCGGGGGCAGGCACGAATGCCGCAAAAATAATCGACTACTTCAGTAGCGTCGACGACATATCAGTTGATTTGGTGATAAGTAACAAAGGGTCGGCAGGTGTAATAGGAATTGCCGAAAAAAATAGCATCGCCACATTGATTTTTTCGAGGAGTCAATTCGCACAAGAGACCGATAAGTTGATTCAAATTTTAAGTGAAAAGAGTATTGACTTTTTAGTCCTCGCAGGGTTTTTATTGAAAATACCCCGAGAATTAGTCGCAAATTACGAAGGGCGCATTTTGAATATTCACCCTTCGCTTCTTCCTCTTTATGGAGGAAAAGGAATGTACGGTGAACGGGTTCATCAAGCTGTTTTAGAAGCCGGTGAATCGAAAACCGGAATTACAATACATCAAGTAAACAATGAATATGACCGCGGTGATATTGTTTTTCAGAAAGAAGTGTCCGTCAGTCCTAATGAGACGGTAGAATCACTCAAGAAAAAAATTCAGGTGCTGGAGCACGGGCATTATCCAAAAATAATTGAGGCTGTAGTTAGAAAAGAGCGTCCATGAAAGTTGTGATATATACGGATGGTTCTTCTCGCGGGAATCCTGGTCCCGGGGGTTATGGTGCCATTTTGATTAGCGAGAAAGGGCATCAGAAAAAACTCTCAGAAGGCTTCAGAAAAACGACAAATAACCGAATGGAACTATTGAGTGTGATTAAAGCCCTTGAAGCTCTCAAAAAGCCTTGCGAGGTGATCGTATTCAGCGACAGCAAATACGTAGTGGATGCGGTAGATAAAGGGTGGGTTTATGCTTGGCAGAAAAAAGGATTTGCAAAAAAGAAGAATCCTGATCTATGGAAGCGGTATTTGAACGTAGCTAAAAATCACCGTATCAAATTTGAATGGGTAAAAGGACACTCCGGCAACGAATTCAATGAGAGGTGTGATAAGTTAGCGGTGGCTGCAGCACAAAAGTCCGATCTTCCTCCGGACGAAGGTTATGAAAATCAGTTAGGCGACAAGGGCATATTTTCTACTGAGTAAGTAAAATGTCGAAGTCTACCAAGTCAACAAATCGTTGAATGCGGATATCTATCTCATTTTCGTCTAGTCGAATTAGTCTTTCGGTTCCAAACTCTTCTACCGTAAAACTCGCCATTGCCGATCCCAGAACTACCGCTCTTTTCATGTTTTCAAAGGAAAGATCTCCCGATTGAGCCAAGTATCCGATAAATCCCCCTGCAAAAGTATCGCCTGCTCCGGTAGGGTCTTTTACCTCCTCCAGGGGCAAAGCAGGTGAATAAAACATGCTATTTTCATTGACCAGTAATGCCCCGTTCTCTCCCTTCTTAATAACTAAATATTCAGGTCCCATTTTCAAAATTTTCTGTGCAGCTTTTACCAAAGAATATTCTCCACTTAGCTGTCTTGCTTCTTCATCATTGATGGTAAGTACATCGACTTTGGATATCACTTCCTTAAGTTTATCCATGGCAATGTCCATCCAAAAATTCATAGTATCCAATACGATGAGTCGCGGACGCTCGCTCAATTGATTTATTACGCTCAATTGAACGGCGGGATCCAAATTTCCCAACATCAAATACTCACAGTTCTTATAGCTCTCGGGAAGCACCGGATCAAAATCAGCGAGAACGTTGAGTTGTGTATCAAGGGTGTCGCGCGAGTTCATATCGTAATGATACTTTCCCGACCAGAAAAAAGACTTCTCTCCCTTTCTAACTTGTAAGCCTTCCTGATGAATACGGCGGTCTTTCAACTTATCTAAGAAATCTTGAGGGAAATCATCTCCAATAACGGAAACGAGGTTTATGTCGTTTTCCGTTAAATACGATGCAGCCAAGCTGATGTAAGAAGCAGCGCCCCCTACTATCTTGTCTGATTTACCAAAAGGTGTGGCGATTTGATCAAAGGCTACTGTTCCTACTACGATAAGACTCATTTTGTACAGAAAATTTTGCGCAAAGATATTGGTAATTCCCAACTTTTGCTGTAATCTTGCACTCCGATTTTTGTAAAGCCCCTGCGCGAAGGGTCTCAAGTCAAAAAATGATAGTGTAACGATATTCATTCCTCCTTAGCTCAGCTGGTTAGAGCATCTGACTGTTAATCAGAGGGTCCATGGTTCGAGTCCATGAGGGGGAGCTTAAAGGGGGTGGCATTTGCCATCCCTTTTTTTATTTGCTTTAGTCTATGAGGTTTGAATAGGGAAAAGCGAATTGCGAAGGAGTTTGATAAACTGATTCAGGTTTTAGTTGAATCCTCTATCTTTGAACCCATAAAACTAACTTTTCAACTTGATCTCAAATGGAGAAAAAACTTTTCCTTGTTCCAACGGACTTTAGTAAAGTAGGTGACTGCGCATTGAATCATGCGGTTAAGGTTGCAGAATTCACAGGCGCCTCGATAATCTTGCTTCATGTAGTAGCAAAGCAAGAAATGTTGGACGACGCAAAGATGAAGTTGAAATTAGCCAAGGAACGGACGTTGGACGAATACAACTTTGAAGTAAATACAGTAGCGAGAGTTGGTTCTATTTTTGAAGACATCGGTGATTTGGCCGAAGAGCTTGAAGCAACGATGGTAATAATGGGCACGCACGGATTGAGAGGTATGCAGTTTATAACCGGTAGTAGAGCTTTGAAAATCGTAACGAGCGCACCCACCCCATTCATTATTGTTCAAGAGAAGGAGATACAAGAAAATGGATACGACGATATCGTCGTGCCCCTTGATCTACATAAGGAAACCAAGCAGAAATTATCCCTGGTTGCCGATATGGCTAAATACTTTCATTCCCGCGTACACATGATCGTACCCGGTGAGACGGATGAATTTCTTAAAAATCAAATAACCCGTAATCTGCATTATGCCGAGAGCTTTTTTGAAAAAATGGAAATTCCCCACACGTCAAAAATAGCCTCTAGCAAAAAGGACTTTGATGATACCATCATTGAGTATGCCTCTGAAATAGATGCAGACCTGATTTCATTAATGAATCTTCCTGAAATTAGTCTGGCAAACCTTATCGGCGGTAATTACGTCCAAAATATAATCACGAATAAGCCTCAGGTTCCTGTGCTTATTATGAATCCCAAACAAGTTTCGAACATCAGTATATTCGGAGCTTATGTCGGCGCGGGATAATTCGATTAAACTTTCACTCCCATTACCAATATATCATCAATCTGCTCTTGAGGCGACTCTCCTGCGTGAAGCCATTCATGCAGGGTTTCTTCGAGGATTCGGTGCTGATTGACAGTCGGCTCCACAGCAATCGAAAGCAAGAGTTGCCGGAACGGTTCATACATGAATTTTCTGCCTTGCGAACCTCCGAATTGATCGACATAGCCATCGCTGAATATGTAGATCATATCGTCTCGCTCCAGATTTATTCGATACTTCGTAAACTCTTCATTCATTGACTCCGTCGAACCGATGCTAATTTTATCAGCACGAAAAATTTCAATCCTACCTTTTCTAATTAAATAAAGGGGATTGTGCGCGCCTGCATACTCCAAAGTCATTCTTTCTCGATCCAATACGCACAACGCCAAGTCCATTCCGTCTCTCACACTATTTTCTGAACTTCTGTCAGAATTAAGCGCTTTAGAAGACAAGCGATTCAAATCCCGTAATATCTCGGCAGGATTTAAGCCGGGGTTTAAGCGAATAGCACTGTTTAATGCATTGTGCCCAACTAAACTCATAAAAGCACCGGGCACTCCATGACCGGTGCAATCTACCGCTGCAAATACCACCTTTCCGTTGTATTCATTTACGAAGTAAAAATCACCTGACACAATGTCTTTGGGCTTGAAAAAAATATTGCTTTCGGGTAGTAAGGTTTTTACTCGTTTTTGCGAAGGAAGAATATTTTCCTGAAGCCTTCTTGCATACTTTATGGAGGCAGTAATATTCTCTAATAGTTCTTTGCGTTGCTCATTTTGTTCTTGAATTTTATCCTTTTGTTCATTTAAATCTCTTGTCGCTTCGGCAAGATCTTTCTTGTAATCTTCGTCCCGTTTCTTTAATTCTCGTCTCATTTCCAGAAGGGCTTTTCCCAGAGTATCCTCTGTGGAAAGCGGTTCGTATTCCGTGTCATACTTCCCGTCACGAACGTTATTTGAAAACTCCGTTGTCCTTTTTAATCCTTGAACAAGCTGTTCCAGAGCCAAGCTCATTTCGCCGATTTCGTCTCCGGTATCAACAGTAGCTTTATCCGGGAATTTTCCCTTTCCTAAGATTAATAAGGTTTCTCGCAGACTTCTTACCGGTACGACAATGCTTTTAACTGTAAAATATGCGATGATAAGTCCTGCGATAAAAAGACCAAATCCAAGGATAATAAGGTATGTTTCCAGCTTATTGAAGGAGTCAATCATCGAAACGCTGTCTTTTGTGATATTTACCCGTTGATCCTGGATGAGTAGATTCAGTTCCGTAATGACTTTTTGGGATTGTTGATCAATACTACCACCTTCCTCTACTAATTCGCCCATTGCAAACCGAGCAAATGGCATATCGTAGCTTTTCATGTCGACCAATGTTCGTTGAACCTGTTCGTACAGTTCAAAAAGCTTATCTAATTCAGAATATATCTTCTCTTTTTGTCTGCGCTCGTTCTCACTCCAGTGAAAGCTTAACGAGTCAATATTTTGTTTGACTCCCGGGATTTCATCTCCCAGCAATTTTCTGAGTGATATCTTCTCTTTGGTGTCTTCTCTGGATTGGACTCCCGCCCACATTGAAATCAACGTTTTAGATCGGAGTACATCGCTCTTTAGCCTTTCCAGAGCAGAAACCGAAGGATTGTAAATATCATTGATGTTGTCATTCATCTCCCTTCCGGTCGAAAGGGTTTGATAGGTAAGTAATGCAAGAATGAGGGTCGTGAGTATAAGAATACCAAATCCTACTCCGATTTTTCGACTTATTGTGAAGCGGAAGCTCATAAATTTAAAAGCTTGTACTACTTTTTTAACTCGGCATCATGGCTTTCAAGTAACTCTTGATAGCGGTCGCTTTCCTCTTCCTTATTCAAGTTAAAGGTGATAATCTTCAAAGCTTTTATCACATCAATCTTGGTAGAATCAATCTCATATGCCCTAAGCATAAATGGCAGGGACATTTCGATGCTTCTCATGCTTTCAGATTGAATTTCCATCAGATCATATACGTCTACATAAGGCAACCGCTCCAATTGATACGCGCCGCGATTATAATAAGATACACCTTTTGAAAACCACGCTTCGAAACTATTTGGATCTATCTCTAAAACCTTATTCATGAAGTCGTTTGAAATTTGCCAGTGATCATCATATTTTACGCGATCTGACTCGTATATTTTTCTGTGCGCAGTAGACATTGCCAGATAATACTCAACATCCTTTTTGAGAAGAACAGTGTCAGGACTAAGCTCCATAACAATACTTCTGTAATCGGAATAATGACCCTCTGCCAAAGACATTTTATCCGGATCGTGCTTTTTGAGTAAATCCGAGGCATCATTGAAATAAGAAACGGCCAAATATTTTAGAGCCTTCTCATTTTGCAATTCCAAGACTCCTTTCTTGTCTAACTTACGTGATGTAATAAATGAAGAGACGGCTTCATCCCTATACTCCTTGGCCGACTCTTCGAGTCTGTTTTCGACAAAGAGGTCCTTATAAATGAAACCTCTGATGTGCCATATGGTTTCATCCTTGGCTCCATTATCAGTCTTCAGTGCTTTATTAATCACAGACTTTGCCTGCTGGTTATCCTTTGCTTGATGAAGTTTATAAGCCGTTTGAACCAATTCATTCACCGATTGACCAAAAACAATTGTTTGGGCAAAGAAGGAAAAGAGTAGTATGAGTAAAAAACGAATCATCATATCATTCGACCTTTCTGGCCAGACTTTTTAACGTTGAACCAATGTAGAGCGACTCCGCATTTGATGTATTAAGATCAAAGAGCCAATTACTTTCATTCCAAATAAAGGCAATGGCTGAACCATCACTTAAAGTAGCTTCTCCATCACTCACGATAAGAGTTGGTGTGTTTTTAAATTTTTCTGCAATTTGCGGTAAGAACTCTTGGCTTTCTTTGCCCACATAAATTATATGACAATCACTGATTTTTAATGTATTAGATAGCTTTCGAATTTCTATCTGCTGCAATCCTATTTGCTTAGAATTGTAATTCTTTACCAATTCC